>ERZ894220.13-NODE-13-length-235602-cov-18.6243_pt1 | contig 235602 bp, 251 predicted proteins | sample MGYA00380292_ERZ894220 | MGnify/ENA primary metagenome ERZ894220 (study PRJEB32331, sample SAMN06328446) | human gut metagenome | biome: human gut microbiome; feature: stool | host: Homo sapiens | collected 2014-12-05 ... | reverse complement strand
GTTGTATGAACTCTTTTTATTTCACAAACTGTTGCACTTGATAGTATAATTCACCTTGACGAATAAAAAAGAGGCCCCTTTCGGGGCCTCTTTTTTTACCACTGCTCTTCGTGCCACAGAGATTTGTCCACCCGTGTTTCGGGCTGCGCAGGCTCCTTGACCGGATTGCCCACGGCCACCATGCCCACCACGCGGATATGATCGGGCAGGTGGAAGGTCTCGCGCACCACGGGCTCCAGATCGCTGCCTTCGCACACGCCCAGCCACACGGCGCCCAGGCCCATGTCATGGGCGGCCAGCAGAATGTTCTGAATGGCTGCGTTGCAGCCGCTGAGGTGCATCTCCGGCACAAGGCCCTCGCCTTTTTCCATGTCGGCGCACACCAGAATGCCGGTGCCTGCCTGGGGCAGCATCTTCCACCAGCGGCCTTTTTCGGCCAGATGAGCCAGCGTTTCGGGACGGGTGGTGGTCACAAATACCCAAGGCCGGCGGTCGTGGGCGCTGGGCGCGTACATGCCTGCCTCAATCAGCGCTTCCAGCTGGTCGAGGGAAATGGGCTGACCTGTAAACTGACGCACGCTGCGGCGCGTGCGGATGGCGTTCAATGTCTCCATGAAATCAAGCCTCCTGTCGGATTTCGTTTTCTTTATGATAGCGCGCCGAGGCACGGTACGTCAACCGTGCAAAATTTTCGCAGCAGTCTTGCTCCGGCGAATTCCTGCCGTATAATAAAATAGAAAAGCACACGAAGGGGGCTTTTTATGAGTGATGTGATTGAGGTAACCCATCTTACCAAAGACTACGGCCGCGGCCGCGGTGTGTTTGATGTAAATTTCCAGGTGGCACAGGGGGAAGTCTTCGGCTTTTTGGGGCCCAACGGTGCGGGCAAGACCACCACTATGCGCCATCTGATGGGCTTTGTCCGATCCGATGCGGGCAGTGCTTCCATTGCTGGTCTGGACTGCTTTTCCCAGGCCCGGGACGTACAGAAAAAAGTGGGCTATCTGCCCGGTGAGCTGTCGCTGGCCGAAGATATGACCGGCGAGGGATTTTTGCGCTTTGTGGCACGCATGAAACACGTGCCGGGCGGCGGCCGCACAAAAGAGCTGTGCGACCGGTTTGAAGTGGATGGAAAAAACCGCATCCGCCGGATGAGCAAGGGCCAGAAGCAGAAAATCGGGCTGGTGTGCGCCTTTCTGGCGGACCCGGAGGTCTATCTGCTGGACGAACCCACCAGCGGACTGGACCCGCTGATGCAGGGACGTTTTCTGGACCTGGTGGAAGAGGAAAAACGGCGGGGCAAGACCATTCTTCTGGCCAGCCATCTGTTTGAGGAAGTGGAACGCGTGTGCGACCGAACGGCCGTGCTGCGGGCCGGGCGCGTGGCAGCCATTGAGCCGGTGCAGGCGCTGCGCAGCGCCCAAAACCGGATTTTCACCCTGCGCTTTGAAACCGAAAAAGCCGCCCTGCTGTTTTGGGACGGACTGCCCGGCGCGGTTCGTGACGGATGTGTGGTGACGGCGCGGGTGCAGGGCAGCGTAGATGCTTTTCTGAAGCGGGCAGCCTGCTATCCGGTGGCGGATCTGCAGGCCCGCAGCCAGACGCTGGAAGAACGTTTTCTGCATTATTACGGAGGTGATGGGCAATGAGTCTGACCCTGTTCCGGCGGGAGATGCGTGCCCACGGCATCCTGCTTTTGATTTTCGCGGGCGTGATGGCGTTGTACGGCGGCATGATTGTGAGCATGTTTGACCCCGAACTGGGCGAGAGCCTGGCTGCCATGGCTCAGAGCATGCCCCAGATCTTCGCGGCATTCAACATGACCGATCCGGGAGCCACGCTGATTGAATTTCTGGCCAACTATCTGTATGGATTTTTGTTTGTAGTGCTGCCCATGGTGGCTCTTCTGATTTTGGCGGCCGGTCTGGTGGCCGGACACGTGGACAAGGGATCCATGGCGTATCTGCTGGCTTCGCCCCACACACGAATCGGCATTGTCTACACCCAGGCGGGCGTGCTTTTGAGCTTTACACTGCTTTTGTGTGTCTGGGCTTTCGGGCTGTGTGTCGGTGCCGGTGAAGCCATGTTTCCCGGCGAGCTGGACATTGAGCGCTTTTCTTTGCTGAATCTGGGTCTGCTGGGGCTGCACGTATTTTTCGGCGGGCTGGCATTTTTATGCTCCTGCGTATTCAACGAAACCCGTCTGGCGGCGGGTGTTTCGGCAGGGCTGTGCGTTCTGTTCGTGCTGATTCAGATGCTGAGTCAAGTGGGTGACACCTTTGAATGGCTGCGCTTTTTAACGCCCTTGACTCTGTTTGACACCGATGGCCTGGTAGCCGGAGACAGCGGCGCCGTGGGTCGGTTCCTTGTGCTGTACGGATGGGGCGTGTCCATGTATTTTGTGGGCGCTTTGGCCTTCAGCCGGCGGGACCTTCCGCTGTGAGCGGTGTACCATCATTTTCCGCGCTTTTTTGTCATACCTCCTTGCAACAAAAGCCCATCTATGGTTTAATTAAATTAATCATGAAAATAAGCGAGCCGCCCGCGGGTAACCGTGCGGGCGGCTCGCTGTAATCGATAAATTAAACGGAGAAGGAGCGTTTCTTTGTATGGAATTTGAACTGAAATGGCTTGCGGACCCGGCTGTGTTCGCGGTGAACCGTCTGGAGGCTCATTCGTCCCATCCCTTTGTGGACGTGCAGGGTGAACCTTTTGAAGTCAGCCTGGACGGACCGTGGAAATTCGTCTGGTCTCCCAGGCCCGAGGATGCGCCCCGGGGTTTTTCTGCGCTGAACTACAGCGTGGAAAAATGGGATGACATCGAGGTCCCCGGCGCCATTCCCCTGCAGGGCGGCGGCCGCTGGGGAACGCCCCAGTACACCAACATCATGTATCCCTGGGACGGCAGCGAAAAAATTGTACCGGGCCAGATTCCCACCCTTTCCAATCCCACCGGCACCTATGTGCGGGAGTTCACCATTCCCGACACCTGGACCAATTCCGTCCGGGTGCGCTTTGACGGAGCGGACAGTGCCCTGGCCGTGTGGTGCAACGGAAAATTTGTGGGCTACAGCGAGGGCAGTTTCACCCCCGCCTGCTTTGATCTGACCGATTTTGTGGACCCGGACGGCGCCAACCGGCTGGGCGTGCAGGTGTTCCGGTATTGCTCCGGCTCCTGGCTGGAAGATCAGGATTTCTGGCGCATGCCGGGCCTGTTCCGCAGCGTGACGCTGTATTCCGTACCCCACGTGCACGTGGACGATGTGTTCGCCACCCCCTATGTGAGCGACGATTTCTCCGTGGGCACCCTGCGGGTGGCCATGAAGCTGGAAGGCAATCTGGGCGGCCGCATCCAGCTGGATTTCTGCGGACTGGTCGAAGAAGCCCCCATTGAGAGCCATGAGGTGGAGATGAATGTCTCCATTGCCGAGCCCCATCTGTGGAGCGCCGAGGACCCCTATTTGTACCCCTATACCCTGCGCGTGTACGACGCGGCGGGCCGTTTGGTGGAGCAGATTCCCATGAACGCCGGTTTCCGCCGGTTTGAGCTGCGGGACGGCATCATGCTCATCAACGGAAAGCGCATTGTGTTCAAAGGCGTGAACCGTCACGAATGGGACTGCGGCGCGGGCCGCACCCTGACGCTGGAAGAGATGGAGTCTGACATCCTTGTGATGAAACAGAATAACATCAACGCCGTGCGCACCAGCCACTATCCCAACCGCACCGAATGGTACGATTTGTGCGACTTGTACGGATTGTACGTAATCGACGAGACGAATCTGGAGACCCACGGCACCTGGAACAAACCCGACGGCTTACACTTTGATGAAAATACGCTGCCCGGCGAGCGTGAGGACTGGAAACCCGCGGTGATGGACCGGGCCAAGGCCATGCTGGAACGGGACAAAAACCATCCTTGCATTCTGCTGTGGAGCTGCGGCAACGAGTCCGGCGGCGGGTCCATTCTGTACGATGTGAGCAATTATTTCCGGGAAAAAGATCCCTCGCGTCTGGTGCACTACGAAGGTGTATTCCACAACCGGCGCTACAATTCCACCAGCGACATTGAAAGCCAGATGTATACCCCCGTGGAAAAGCTGAAAGATTTTCTGGCGGGCAACCCCGGTCATCCTCTCATCTGCTGCGAATACTCCCATGCCATGTGCAACTCCTGCGGCGGCCTGCGGGACTATACCGAACTGGCCCGGCACGAGCGCAACTATCAGGGTGGCTTTATCTGGGACTTCATCGATCAGGGTCTGCTGGCCCTGGCGCCGGACGGTACATCCTATATGGCTTACGGCGGCGATTTCAGCGACCGTCCGTCCGATTTTGAATTCTGCTGCAATGGTCTTCTGTTTGCGGACCGCACGCCCTCTCCCAAACTGCAGGAGGTAAAAGCCTGCTATGCGGACTTTGAGATTCTGGTGTCCAAATACGATGTGACCATTCGCAACTATTCCCTGTTTACGGATCTTTCCGCCTACAAGATTCTCATTCAGCTGTACGCCGACGGCGTGCTGCGGGAGAGCCGCGAAGTGCAGGCGGCGGCCCAGCCCGGCGGGCTGGCGGCCATGCCTCTGCCTTTTGTGGTTCCCACCGATCCGGGCGAGTACACAGTGACGGCCAGCGTCATTCTGGCCGATGACACTGCCTGGGCCCCGGCGGGCTACGCGGTGGCACAGGGTCAGTTCATCACCCGGAACGAGACCCCGGTCTCCAGCTGCCTTCTGCCTGTGCGCGCCGTGGACGGCGATTACAACATGGGCGTTTCCGGCGAGCAGTTCTCGTTTCTGTTCAGCCGCAAACCCGGCGGGCTGGTATCCTACCGGCGCCGCGGTGCCGAGCTGCTGGTGACAGAGCCGAAGCTCAGCTTCTGGCGCGCCCCCACAAGCAACGATCTGGGCTGCGAAATGCCCGCGGAATACGCCAAATGGAAGACGGCCGGCCTGTACGCCCATCTGGCCCAGTGCGGCATGTATTCCGATGCTCTGACCGCCCGCATTGCAGCCATCTACACTCTGGCTACACCCGAGCGGACAGCGGTTTCCATTCTGTACAACATCACCGGCGACGGCCGTGTGGAAGTGACCCTGACCTGGAACGGCAAAGAGGAAGTCTGCGTGCCGGAATTCGGCATGGAGTTCGTGCTGCCCTCCCGTTTTGCGTCGGTTCGCTACTACGGCATGGGGCCGGAAGAGAACTACTGTGACCGCAACAGCGGCGCGCTGCTGGGCATTTATGAGACCACCGCGCAGCAGAACATGACCCCCTACGCCGTGCCGCAGGAGTGCGGCAACCGCACCGGCGTGCGCTGGGCCGAGGTGACCGACGAAAACGGTCTGGGCATTCGCTTCTCCAGCGAGGACGGCATGGACGTGAGCGTTCTGCCCTACACGCCCCATGAGGTGGAAAATGCCCGTCACGCATATGAATTGCCCCCGGTCACCAAGACCGTGGTGCGCTGCTCCATCGGTCAGATGGGCGTGGGCGGCGACGACAGCTGGGGCGCAAAGACGCATCCCGAACACCTGTGCCGTCTGGTCCCGGGCCAGACCTTCCGCTTCGTGTTCGAAGGCATCGGACAGTAACTTTCAAAAACAAAAGCGCGGGACCCGCAGGTCCCGCGCTTTTCTGTTTTTCAGAACGAATCTCTTACTGTGTACACATCACCCCAGGCGTCGGTGTACTCCAGCTCATACACCCCCTCCGGCCAGCGATCGGAAGAGCTCGGAGAAATGCCGAACTCTTTTTTGATGTCCACGGAATAACTCTTTTCCGGAAGGTCCAAAGATATGCTGTAATCCGGGCCAAACTCCGGGCCCTTCTCCCCGCACAGCGTCACATGCTGCCGGTCCAGTTCCAGCCGCCGGCCATCCTCAGCCACCAGCACCAGTTTCAGCTCCCCCTCCACAGGCCAGTTCAGCGGCCGGTCGTCCTGCATGGGCAGATACATCAAAAGATCCAGCTGATTGGCCTCCTGCCGGTAGGTGACCGTCGTCTGGCCGGTGCTCCAGGACGCGCCCAGCCCCAGCGAGTGTACATCCACCTGCAAAGTAAAACTTTCCCGCAGAGCCGTTGATTCCAAAAGCTGCTGGGTTTGGGTGACTCCGTCAGCGGAAAAACGCACACTCATGCTCACAACGTCCGCCATGGGCAGAGCGGTCTCGGCAGAAAAAATGCCATCTTTCCACTGCCCGTCCACGGTCAGCGTTTCATTGTCCAGCACAAATAAAAACTGTGCGGTCTGCCCTTCCATCCATGTCTTGGGTGTGGCACGGACAGAAACATCCACTTTCTTTTCCTTTGGATCGTAATCGCCATAGGAAAAGTCCCAGTCAGCCACAATGCTGGCCTGCTGTTCCAGGCTGTTTTGAATCTCACTGCGGATGTTTCCAATGGTGCTGTTCATGTCGCCCTGAATCTGGGCGATCTGCTGCGAAAGGCCATTCACCTGACGGTGCAAATCCGCAATGCGGCCCGCGCCGTACACCCCGGCGCACAGAAGACACACGGTCAGCGCTCCTGCCCCGCACAAACGCCAGAGGCTTCTGCGCTTTTCCCGGCGCTGTTTTTCCGCCAGCAATTCTTTTACGGCCTCCAAACCGTCCGGCTGCGAAGGCCGGGGGCTTTGACCGGTGATCAGCTCGTCACAGCTGACGTTCAGCGCCTTTGCCAGCTCCTGCAGATTTTCCACACCCGGAAGGCTGGCGCCGGACTCCCATTTTCCAATGGCCTGCCGGCTGACGCTCACCTTTTCGGCCAGCGCTTCCTGGGACAGCCCCGCCTGCCTGCGCAGCGCGGCAATTCGCGGCCCGAAATCCATGTCATCGCCCCCTTTTTGTGTTTTCATTGTAGCAGAAAGTGCGCGCTGCCGCCACCTAACCTTCTTTTCTTTTGGGCAACCAGCGGTAGCAAAGAGCATTTTCCCCAGAGAACGTGCTTTTTGTCCTCTTGTTCTCGCTGCAGTTTGAGAATATAATAAATAAAACATCGGCCGGGAGTGTTTCGTTCAAACCTTTTTAACAAGGGGGTTTCTATTGCTAAAGGTGGGGGCAAAACCCGCGAGGCCGCATGGCGTAGCGCCCCGCGCGCACGCCGACCTGCGGCCATACCACCGATTTACCACTTTTAGAGAGAGCCCCGATATGCCCGAGCCCATCCGAACGCGGATGGGCTCTTTCTCTGCCAGCCGCGCCATCCACCTGCGAATCGAGACCTTGCGGACGGGCATGTCCGGAACGGAGGCGAGAGGGCATGTTCGACCCCATCCCAAAGGTCGACTGGCGGCCATGGAAAACCCCGGCGAGTTCGCCCCATCCCAGACCATTTCGTTCGGGGGTTTCCCACAGCCGCACGCCCGCTGCGCGCCTTGAAACGTTCCGTGTGGAAAACCCTCCGCTTTGCTGCGGGTTTCCCACACTCCACCGGCGCTACGCTGGGGTGGATATATTTTTAGAATACCAGTGATTTTCGGCATGGATGTCCCTAGCGAGACGTGCGTGCGCACGGGCTCGCGCCAGTCGCCGCCGGTCATCCGTCCCTTCCGGCACCGCCTCAGCGCTGCGCGCATAGGCGGTCGGCGCGGCCCCACTCGGAGATCCGCCCTCCCTTTCCGGGACCACGCGCCGGGCAGCGCGCCGCCGCTGGGTCGATACAGCCGCAAGGGTCCCTGTGTTGTCCCGGCAAGGCCATTCGGGTCGGGGCGCGCCTCTTCATCCGCGCGTATCTCCCCGACCGTAGCTGCCCTTTGATTCGCCCCTCATCGGGGTCCTTTTGATTACGCCCGCATGGGCGCAGCCGACCGGGCACGGCGCTATGGTCGATCTTCGATCAGCGCCGCTCATCCGTCTCGGTGCATGCCCGTTAAGTTGTGAAAAAGATGTCTCAGCCGCTTGCTGAATCGCCGATTCCGGCGTTCCCGTCGTCACGTTCGTGGTATAATCAAGCCGTGACGTTAGCAGCCTTGTCTTTTCCACTGCTATACATCGGTGGGGTGTTTGCGGCACCTCTCGATGGCGTCCACTTTATCAGATACCCGCCCGCCGTGCTACCGGCGCGGCGGGTTTCTTTTTGCCAATCACGCGAAAACGCCCCCATGGTACAATGAGGACGCGACCCTGACGGCCATACCGGTCCCGTGGGCCGCAGATCGAGGGAGGCCCCCGTCCCACCGGTAGCACGGCATGGGAGACGGGGGCCTCTCCTTGCGTCGATCGGTCCAGACGCGAAAAGACGCCCCACGGGATGCAGTTCATTCTCCCGTGGGGCGTCCTCATGCGGCGACGCCTCCGCTGCCTCGTTTGATCTTCGTCCGGCCACGCCGCCTCACCTGCCGTCATCATACCACCGCCCGGCCCGCCGGGGTGTAATATATCTCGGTGACGGGCGACGGGTTGGCAGATCGGCCCCACCCGCGCGTAATAGTCACGAGGCTATTTGAAAGGACGGTGCGTGACATGGCGGATGTCGGTGATGAGGTCGGCGAGGGCATCAAGCGCGGGATGAACCGCGTGCTCTCGGAGATCCTGCGCGAGTGGCTGCGCAAGCACATGGGCAAGAGGCCCGAGCCGGGGCAGGAGCACTGCACGGCCCCGCTGGACGACCCGGAGCTGACGCGGGCCGTCACGGAGGCGCTGGGCGCGGCCAATATCCCCTACGAGGTCAAGCGCCAGTCCCTCACCGTGGGCAGCGACGGGCAGCTCCACGAGCGCGCGACCCTGCTGTTCGACGCCAATGACTTCGACCGCGTGCGCGAGGTCTTGGATGCGACGCTGGAAGAGGTCAAGGCAGATGAGCGCGCGCAGGGCCGCGATCTGGGCAAGGCGACCATCTCCCTGCAAAACGACGAGCAGACGCAGGCCGTGACCGCCGCGCTCGAAGCCGAGGGCATCCCCTACAAGGTGGAACGCACGACGCTCGCAACGGACAAGAAGGAGGGCGTCGTGGCCCGCGCAACGGTCATATTCCCCGAGACGGAGTTCGACCGCGTGCGCGCCATCGCCGAGGAGGTTCTCCCTAAGAAGGGCAAGGACGGGCCGGGCGGTGGGCGAGGAGGACATGAAGGCCCCGCCGACCACGATGACCATACCCCGCCGTCCCCGGCGGGCCCAATGGGCGACATCACCACCAAAAAGGAATACACCCTCGACATCCGCGACATCGCCGATGGCGCGCGCGACGGTGCCGCCACATATGGGGAGTTCCTCGACCGGTGCCGGGCGGCGGGCCTCGGCGTCACGCGCACGTCTGACGGCACGATGAAGTTCACCCACCCCGACCACCCGTGGTTCGAGGTGCGCGCCGACACGCTGGGCCGCGAGTTCACGGAGAGCGCCTTCAAGTCGCACGACGGCGCTGACATCGACCCCCACACGGCTGTCATCGAGAGCGTGGTCGACACGCCCGGCGACGCCACGGCCACCTTCGAGGATCCGGGCGAGAACATGCCGGACCGCGCTGCGGGCAAATCCCGCGAGGAGCCGGAAGAGCGCGAGGTGGGCGCGGACCTCGAAGTCGAGGGGAGGGACGCCCGCGAGGCGTCGGCTGGCCTTGAGCAGGAGCGCAAGGGCATCGACATCGGGCGCGACGAGCACATCATCCCGCCGATCGACCGGTAATGGCCATGGCGGGAACGAACGACAACACCTCGCGCATCGCGAGGTCCGCAGCCCTCACGCTGGTCATATCGGTCGCCGTGCTCTACCTCGGCGACCGGTTCGGCATGCTGATGGATCTGTACGACCGCCCCTTCCTCGACTGCTACATGGAGGTCATGGCCGCGCTGCCCGCATACGTCGCGGCGTCCCCCCTGTCCTTCTCGTTCGAGGCGGTGCCTCTGCTCTACGGATGCGGTCTCTTCCTCGCGGTGTGGCTGGTGTGGCTGCGCTTCTCCGTGTTCATCGGCAATTACCGCGCGGGCGAGGAGGCGGGCAGCGCCCGCTGGGGTACTCGCAAGGAGGGCGAGGCGTTCCGCAACGCCGATGAGCCCGACAGCAACATCCTGCTCACCGAGCACTACGCCATCGCCACGAGGCGCAAGGACTTCGACTTGGAGCACGACCGCAACCTCAACGTCATGGTGATCGGTGGATCGGGATCGGGAAAGACGCGCTACTACGTCAAGCCCAACCTCATGCAGATGAACGCATCGTTCTTCGTGACGGACCCGAAAGCCTCCCTCATCGAGGAGGTGGGCGGGATGTTCGCCGACCCGGAGAGCGGCTACAGGCTCAAGTGCTTCAACACCATCGACTTCTCGGCGTCGATGCACTACAACCCGCTCGCATACGTGCGCACCGACTCCGACGTTCTGTCGTTCGTCAACTGCTTCATCGCCAACACCGACGGCGACGGCACGCCCGGCGACCCGTTCTGGGGCGACTCCATGCGCTTGCTGCTCACCGCGCTCATCTTCCTTCTGCGCGACTGGTTCCATCCCAAGTACTACTCCCTTTCCGGCGTTTTGACGCTGCTCTCCATGGCGGAGGCGCGCGAGGGGGATGAGAGCTTCAAAAGCCCACTTGACCTGCTGTTCCTGCAAATCGAGACGGGTAAGAAGTACAAGAAGCGCGAGGGTGGGCAGCAGCGCCCGGCGAGCGCGGGCCTCAGCCGCGACGCGGTGCCGGTCGGCACCGGCGGGTCCGCCTTCATCGAGGTCCCCAGCCAGTTCGAGCGGCGCGGCGACCATGTGCGCCCGGCAGATCGCGGTGGCCTCACCCCGGATGAGGACATCGCTCTGGGCTACTACAACGACTTCCGCGTAGCCGCCGGTAAGACCCTCAAGTCCATCCTCATCACCTGCAACACCCGTCTGGCGCGGATCCGCCTGCGCGAGGTCCGCGAGATCTTGAAGGACGACGAGATGGAGCTGGACAAGATGGGCGACCCGGACCGCCCGAAGACGGCGCTGATCGCCTGCATGTCCGACACAGACAAGTCCTTCTCCTTCCTGCACGCGATCATGATGTGGCAGACGATCAACCTCCTGTGCAACCGCGCCGCCATCGACTACCACGGTAAGCTGCCCGTGCCAGTCAACTTCATCTTCGACGAGTTCGCCAACATCGGCACGATCCCGGACATAGAGCAGACCATCGCCGTCGTGCGAAGCCGCAACATCGGCATCACGGTCATCTTGCAGAGCATGGCGCAGCTAGAGGCCCGCTACGACAAGAACGCCAAGACGATCATCGACTGCTGCGATACGACGCTTTTTCTCGGGGGTAAATCCAACGAGACCAACCGGGAGATCTCGGAGATGATCGGCAAGCAGACGATCAATCAGTTGACCTTTAACGAGTCCAGCGGGCAGTCGCCGTCTGCCTCGAAGAACATGCAGATCCAAGGGCGCGACCTCATCGACGCGGCGGAGATCGCCAAGCTCTCGCGCCGCAAGGCGATACTGCTCATCGCCGGAGCGAGCCCGCTGATGGACGACAAGTACCCCCTTGAGAGCCACCCGCGCTACGCCCTGATAGACCCCGGCCACAAGCCCGTGCCCATGCTCGGCGGTCAGGTCGTCAAGGGCTTTATCGCGCGTCACCTCGCCCGCGCCCTCCACCTCGTCTCCCACGCGAAGTTCACGGAGCCGTTCGACTTCAAGGGGTACCTGAGCGCGATCCGCGCGGGCGAGGGGCAGAAAGGAGGTGACGGCAAGGACGAGAACAAGGATGCAACGAAGGCATAGCTGCTAAGATGTATGGGAACATGCCGTGCGGCGAAGGGCCGCGCGGCGAGATCAAAAAGGAGGAGACACATGCTGGGTGAAGTCATGAACCTCATCAGCCAGGGCGTCACTTTTCTGGGCGGCGTCCTGATCGTATTCGGTCTGGTGAACCTCGGTATGACCGTCAAGGACGGAATCCAAGGCGGAGGAGGCCAGCTGGCTGGCGCGATCGCGATGATTGTGGGCGGCGGCATCGTGATCGGTGCCGCGATCTACTTCGGCACCCTCGACACCAGCTTCGCCGGTTAAGGGAGGGATGAGCCGTGCTGTCGGTCCCCGTCCACAAGGACATCGGCGAGTACGAGCCGAAAATCATCGGCAAGATGACGGCGCGCACGCTCATCTGCGTTCTCGGCGCGCTGGGCCTCTCGGTGATCGCGGGCCTCTACATGTACTTCGTCATCGGCGTGAACCCCGGCGACTACATGATGGTCATATACGCGCTGAGCCTGCCGTTCTGGGCGTGCGGGTTCCTTCGCCCGCACGGCATGAAGTTCGAGCAGTTCGCCATGTACTGGTTCCTGCACAACTTCTCGCGCACGACACTCTACTACCGCCCGACGATGTATAAGATCGGGCTCGCGGAGCGCCTCGGCGCGAAGAGCAAAAAGGGAGAGATCTATGAGCGTAAATACCGAAAACTCCTCAAGCGCAACGGAATCGAGTGCTACAGCCCCCGAGAGGGCCGAGTGCTCATCTGACATCGCGGAGGACCCCATCGCGCGTCCCGCTGGATCGGCTGCGCGCACACCCGCGCCCATGCCCATGCCGGAGCGCTCCGACATAGACGTGGACGCCCTCGGGTCTCTGGCCGGTGCGGGCGGCGAGCCCGCCGGGCGCAGGCTCACGCGCAAGGAGCGCCGCGCCGCCAAGCGGCAGGCCAAGGCCGACGCCCGCGAGGCCAAGCGGCAAGCCAAGGCCCGCAGCAAGGAGTACACGTCCATCAAGCGTCAGCTCAAGGAGCGCGACAAGGAGCTATCGTCGCGCGGCGCGCGCTCCACGGCGCTGCGTCGCGCCGCCAAGGACGTCACCGCGTACATCGGCTATGACCGCATGTATCAGGACGGCATTTGCGAGGTCGGCGAGGGCCTGTTCTCCCAGACCATCGAGTTCGCCGATACGAGCTACCACAGCGTCCGGGACGACGTGCAGCTCAACATGTTCAAGTCCATGGGCAAGCTCTACGACGGGTTCGGCCCCGGTTCGACCGTCCAGATGACCGTCGTAAACACGCTCATCCTGCGCGAGGAACTCGATTCGCGCCGCTTCTTCGACCCCCAGCGCCAGATCACGGCGCAGGCCGCCGAGGACGCGGAGACCTTCAACGCGATCCTAGCGGAAAAGACCCGGCAAGGCGTCTCGAACATCCGTCGCCGCCGCTTCATGACGATCACCTGTGCCGCAGAGACCGCCGACGCCTCGGTGCCGAAGCTCTCGCGCCTTGAGGCATCGTCCTCGCGCCTTCTGGGCGGCGTCGGGTCGAAGTGCCGCACCTTGGACGGAAAGGACCGCCTCACGGTCCTGCACGGCCTGCTGAACCCCGGCAAGCCCTTCGACATGGACTACAAGCGCGACCTCGGCCTGCGCATGCCACAGACCACCAAGGATCTCATCGCCCCCACGACCATCGACTTCAAGCCGGAGGGCCGCTGCGACTGCTTTCGGCTCGACGATATGTGGGGGCAGGTGCTCGTGTTCCGCCGCTTCGGCTCCGAGCTGACCGACCGCGCGCTGGCCGACATCGTGGACCTCCCGATCCCCATGGCCGTGTCGTGGTTCGCGCAGCCCATCGAGCAGGCCAAGGCCAAGGCGTTCGTGCAGCAGCGCTCCGCGTGGATCGACAAGGAGGTCATCGAGGAGCAGCGCACCGCCGTGAGCAAGGGCTACGACTTCTCCATCCTTCCCTATGAGCTGCGATACAGCAAGGAGGAGACTGAGGGCGTCCTCAACGAGCTCACGGGCAAGGGCCAGCACCTCTATCAATTCACCGGCCTCGTCTACACCTATGCGCCCAGCAGGCATCAGCTCGACAACCAAGTGCTGCGCATCATCAGCTCTGCGCGAGGCAACTCCATCGAACTCGACGTGCTGGACTACCGCCAGCCCGAGGCCCTCAACTCCATGCTGCCGCTGGGTTACAACCACATCGACGTGTCCCGCTACTCGACGACCGCCGAGATCACCATGCTCATGCCCTTCGCCACGCAGGAACTCGCGGACGAGGGCGGCAACTACTGCGGCCAGAACAAGCACAGCCGCAACCTAGTCTTCTGCGACCGCAAGAAGCTCGCGTCGCCCATGGGATTCATCTCCGGCAAGACCGGATCGGGCAAGAGCATGTTCGTCAAGACGGAGATGACCGGCACGATCCTGACCAACCCCACCGATGAGATCTTCGTCATCGACCGTGCGGGCGAGTACACCGGCATCGCGCGCCGCTACGGCGGCTCCGTTTTCGACTTCTCCGTCACCTCCGGCGCATCGCTCAACCCCTTCGACACCGTGTCGGTGAGCCATATGTCGGCTGAGGCGCAGGTCGCCTTCAAGACGGACGCCATGCTGGCGCAGGCCGGGGCATCCGCCGCCGAGGCCGGTAAGAAGCTGTCGGAGATCGACCAGTCCATCATCACGCGCTGCGTTGAGATGGCCTTCGACCGCCGAGAGGACGGCGGCGACCCGCCGCTCCTCGGCGACTTCTACGAGATCCTGCGCGAGCAGCCCGAGCCGGAGGCGCGCGCGATCGCGCTGCGCTACGAGCGCTTCGTCAAGGGCTCCATGTCCTTCTTCAACCGCCCGACCAACGTGAGCTTCGACAACCGCATCATCGACTTCAACCTGCGCGAGCTGCCGGACTCCATGCTGGTGTTCGCGCTCATCAACGTGTGCGAGGCGGTGCGAAACCGCATGTACAGCAACTACGAGCGCGGCGTGCGCACGTGGCTGTACGTCGAGGAGATCCAGTCTCTGTTCGCCTACCCCACGGTGCTCAACTACTTCTCCCGCTTCGCGAACGAGGGCCGCAAGTTCGGCCTGCTTCTCACCGGAATCACCCAGAACGCCGTGGCGATGCTCAACAACGAGGCCGCGCAGAACATCGTACTCAACGCCGATTTCCTCATGCTCCTCAAGCAGTCCCCTGTGGACCGCTTGGAGTGGTCGAGCCTGCTCAACCTCTCCGAACAGGAGGAGGAGTGCATCGATGAGAGCGTGGAGCCCGGAGACGGCCTGCTCATCGCGGGGGCGGCCCGCATCCCCATCCGGGGCAAGTTCCCCGATAAGATGCCGGACGGGTCCAAGAACCCGCTGTATGCGCTCTTCTCCACGAACCCCAACGACGAGTAAGGCGAGGTGACCACCATGGGACAGTATTACCGCATCGCGAACCTCGACAAGCGCGAGACGCTCGACCCCTTCAAGTTCGGCAGCGCCCTCAAGCTGACGGAGTCCTGCTACGTCGGCGACGATTACGTGGACGCCATCACGTACCTGCTGGCGAACGACTGGCATGGCGACCGCGTTCTGCTCTGCGGCGACTATGCTTGGAGCGAGGAGGGCGGTTCTGCTGCTGGCAGGCTGCGCGTTCTGGCCGAGAGCGACCCTTTCGAGGCGTCGGAGGGGTTCCTCGACCGCTCCGGCGACTTCGCCTCGGTGCGTGGCAACGAGGTCTACCGCGAGGTCGCTCCCAATCTATACGGCAAGGTTCCCGTCGATGGGACCTTCCACATCGACGCCGGGCACTACCGCTACGTGGCCGATGAGACGGCGGGCGTGTTCTACGACCGCGAGAAGGCCCCCGTCGTCTTCGTCGGCGAGTGGGAGGGCGAGCCCTACATAACGCGCACGGACCCGCTCACGCTATTCATGGCGATCGGCAACGGCCTCGGCGGCGGCGATTACATCGGCGAGGACGCGGTGAACGTCGGGCTGGTGGGCTCTTGGGCCGGGCACGTCATCACCGCGTCTGACGTGCCGCCGGTCGGCCTCACCGAGATCGAATGCCCCTTCGATGAGAACGGCGTGCTCCTCACCGCCCCGAACGATGAGATCCGCCGTGCCGTCGAGGTGAACGGCCTCGACTGGAACCATGTCTCCGTGGCCGACCTCGCGAAGGCGGTGGAGCGCATGAGCGGCCAAACGGGGCAAACCGTCCCAACCGTCACGCTCACCGAGGCCGTCATAAGCTGGCGCGACTCACCCGAATCGACCGAGCGCGTCCTGTTCTGCGATCAGGACGGCGTGGACCTCGACCCCGACCTCGAAGCCAAGGTGTTCCTCTTCGGCCTCAACCGTGATGAGCTTGACTCGATGATCGGTGTGGAAACCGGCGAGGGGTTCATCGTGCGCGAGGTCGGGGACTCCTATGATGTGGTCGCGCATGCACGGGGTTACGGCCTCGACTTGGATGCGGAGGCGCGCGACATGCGCGACACGGCGTCGTCACTCTCAGCGGAGTCCCCCGATTTGTGGCGCGATGCCATCGACCGATGAGGTAGCACGGAATCTGCGGGCAGGCGGATCGTCGAAAAGGAAGGAGCTGAACGGTGAGCGCGTCCGATCTGGTCAAAACGGAATCGCAGCGCACGGCTGCCTCTCTCGGCCTCGCGCGCACGGAGCTGAACGACGCGGTGAACACCGGCATCGTCACCAGCTCGGATCACGGAGCGTCCCTCGTGCTCGACCACGGCGCGCGCGATGTGGCGCGCGTTTCGTCACCCCGGCATAGTGGCGGCGTGCTCTCAGGTCCGTCGGGAGAGGGCGTCGCACCGACGGCCATCCGAATCGGCGCAACCGCCGTCCCCGATGCGCCGCCCTTCTCGGACGGCTTGAGCTCCCTCGACCAACGCGACGCGGTGAATGCGACAGTCTCGCCCAAGAGCGGTCCAAGAGCGACGGGCGCGGCCGCGATGGCGCGTCGCGCCGTGTCGTCGACGCTCGCCGGGTCGGAGATCGAGGGCCTCGACACCATCGCATACGTTGGTTATTACGGTGCCAAGGCGGCGAGGGGTGCTGCCCAGAGACATGCCGACAAGGTCGCTGGCGGATCAGCGGCCCGCGCCGCCGGTGGCGCACAACGTGGCCTGCGTGGACCGGGGGCGGACGCCCTCATGAGGGCCACGGGATCCATGCTCCGTGGATCCGAGATAGAGGGCGTCGACGACGTCTACTTCGGCAGCCGCGCCGGGTACAGGGCGATGCGCTCCGTGGGACGCCGCCTATCGCGCAAGCCCGGTTCCCCGCGCTCCGCATCCAAATCGGCAGCCCGCACCCAGACGCGCATGCAGGCCAAGCGGCATCAGATGAGGGCCATATCGGAGCAGCAGGCGGCGAGGAGCGCGGCGTCCTCGTCCGCAGCAAAGGCGGCTGGCGCGAAGGCATCCGCCTCGGCGGTCGGCTCCGCCTCGGCCTCCTCATCCGCTGCGGGAGGAGCCGCAGCGGCAGCCGGTGGCGTCGGGTGTCTGCCCATCGTCATCATCTTCGCCATCATTCTCCTCATACCGCTCCTCCTCATGATCTTCGGCGGCGGCGCTTCCTCGGAGACGTCCGTCCTTGAGGGCAACGAGCGGATCGTGGCCGAGTACCTGCTCGACAAGGGGCTCGATGAGGTTCAGGTCGCGGCCATCATCGGCAACATGTACAAAGAGTCTGGGGTAAACCCCGCTGCGGTCAACGGGGCCAGCGGCGCGTTCGGCCTCTGCCAGTGGCTCGGCGGGCGTCTCAACGGCCTGCGCGCCTTCTGCGACGCGCGGGGCGTGCCCCACACGGACATCTCGGCCCAGCTCGACTTCTTCTGGGATGAGTTCACCATGGCGCGCGGTGGCGGCTGGTCATTCCGATCCAACTACGACGACTTCATGGCCTGCATCAACGACGACCAGTTGGAGACCGCCGTGGAGATCTTCGCGAGGCACTTCGAGCGGTGCGGTCTGGATGAGATGAACTTGCCGACCCGCAACGAGCACGCGCGCCGCGTCCTCGACGCGCTGCGCACGGGCGGCGGGGCGATCGCCGGTGTCGGCGACCTCCAATGGCCGTCGGACTCTCCCCAATGGGGCACCTACCCGGAGCATTGGGGGCTCGACATACAGGCCGGGATGGGCACGCCCGTCTTCGCCAGTGCTGACGGCGTGGTCGTCAACGCCAAGTACGTCGGCACATGGGGCAACTACGTCCGCATCAACCACGGCTCCCTCGGGGTGCAGACCGGATACGCCCACCTCTCCCGTTTCGCCGTGTCCGAGGGGGACCATGTTCGCAAGGGACAGGTCATCGGCTATGTGGGCTCCACCGGCAACTCGACCGGCCCGCACCTGCACTACGAGATCTACGAGCGCAATTCGGACCGCCTCGGAGACACGGGCGGCACGCCCATCGGCGATGACATGGACAAGTGGGGCAAGTATTTCGACCGGGCGGCCCTTGAGGCCAACCGGGTCTGGTAACGGAGGACGCTTATGGAACTTCTGAAACTGATCTTGAAAGAGCATCGAGGACTGGTCGTGGCCGCGCTCGCGGTTCTGGCGATGGTCGCCGTCCTATCCATGGCGCGCTGCGCGATGGTGCAGGGCGAGCGCACCATGGAGGCGCAGAAGGAGGAGATCACCGAGCAGGGCGAGGACCCCGTGGGCGATGGCGATGCCGAGCTTTCCGAGACGGACAAGGCCCTCGCGAAGCTCACCGACGACCAGCGCGCGAAGATGGATGAGTACGACAGTCAGACAACCGAGTTCATCGCCGAGCTTACGTCCAACGTCTGGACCGCGCGCAACGACAGCTACTTCCTCACCTTCACCGGCGTCACCTTCACCGACCACGCCAAGGGCGAGGACGGCACCGAGGCCACGATACACCCGTATGTGGTAAGCGACCTCATCACGCATGCGCCGACCACGGCGGATGGAAAGTCAACCGAGGTCGCCGAGGCCGTCATCGAGACCGATGAGGGCAGTTTCGTGCTCAAGCACACCCTCGTCACCGACACCGAGACCGGCAAATCGACGGCAAAGATCTCAAGCTCCGCCTTTACGGTGTTCGAGGCCGACGGCTACACCCGCACCGCAGCATCTGACGGCTCGCTTGAGGTCAAGGGCCTCAACGGCGGCATCAAGTCGATGCTCGGCGGCGATGAGGACGAACTCGGCGACGCCCTGCGCGACTTCTGCTCCCTCAACGTCCCGACGGCCACCGAGGCGAAGTGGCGCGGCATCGCCGAGCGCGACTGGAACGAGGGCACCGTCACCACGTGGTTCGACCTCAACAACTCCGGCAAGTCCTCGGTCTCCGTTACCTACGGCACCGAGGACGGCAAGTTCACCGTCAAGAACTCCTATGGGTCACAGCAGTAAGGGAGGATGCTCCGAAATGGATAACGAAACCGCCTCGATCTTGAGAGCGGCGCACCTGCGCCGCTTCGCCCCGAAGCTGCTGGCCTGCATTCTGCTCCTGCTCATGTTCTCGGTCGTCTTCGCGACCCCCGCCCATGCCGGTGTGCTCGAAGACCTCGGAGAAATTCTTAAAGATCCCGGCGCGTGGCTCGTGGATAAGTTCCTGCGCGATCCCGCCGAGAGTCTGCTCAACGCCTATGCGAACACCATGTCCGCCTTCGGTACGGAGAACTTCCTCACCGGCTCGTTCAAGAGTCTCTTCGGCAACGGTGAGGGCACTGATGCCGTATGGACCACGATCAACGCCGTCCATAAGACGCTCATCGTGCCTCTCGCGGGCTCCATCCTCAGCCTCGTCATGCTCGTGCAGGTCGTCAAGATCTCGCAGCGCATCGACTCAACCTCCACCTTCCCGGCGGTCAAGGAGATCGTGTTCCTCGCCGTGCTCTACGTCATCATCAGATTCCTTATCCTCAACTCGATCGACATCTGCGCCGCCGTGTTCGACCTCTTCAACGAGATCACCAAGACCATATTCGATTCAGCCGACCCGGACCTTTCGCCGATCACCATTCCGGACGGCGTGGGAATCGGCAATATGTTTATTATCCTCATCATGGCTCTCCTTCTGCAACTGACGGGATTCGTTTCCGTCGTCATCGCATGGGTCATGGCGGCGGCGCGCGCGATCCAGATCTACATCCTCGCGGCGTTCAGCCCCATCCCGATTTCATTGCTCGGCTTCGAACAGACCCGCAGCATGGGGATTAACTTTCTCAAAAACTTCGCCGCCGCCTGCCTCGCCGGTACGATTATGGCCTTCCTGCTCACCATCATGCCGAAGCTGTGCGCGACCTACATCCATGTCGGAGACATCGTCATTGACGGCACTGTCAGTATCCTCCCGTTTATCGCGCCCTTCGGGCTCCCGATTCTACTCATCATCGGCGTGGTGAAATCCGGCGCGTGGGCTCGCGACCTCTTCGGCGGCTGATAGCCGATCTCGTCCGCATGGGGGCGTAGAATCATCTAAAGGCCGGTTCCATGAAAGGAGAACGCACATGGATGAAGTCAAGGCTCCCGTCCCGCCCGATGCGTGGCAGCGCGTGTGGGTGAGCTATGACGACGAAGGGTTCTTCTCCGCGCCACGCACGGAGGCCGAGCTGCGAGTCTACTTTGAGATCGCACCCGGTCTGGTCGAGCAGCGGCAGGAAGGCACCACCTTCGAGAACTGGGTCGAGGAGTGCGAGCATTACGGTCTTCTCATCCCCCAGAGGCCCGACGCCCCGTTCCTGACGCTCTCTTGGAGCCGCAGCGACGTGGCGGAGATCCTTGCCGGGCTGATCCTGCCCGACACAGACGCCAACATCGACGCCGTGATCTCGGATGGGCAGACGATCGACCGCCTGCGGGACGCCTGCACTGCGGCAGGCCACGACGTCCTCCTCGATGGCGTCGAGCGGCTCGCCGAGGCGGACCGGCTCGCGCGCCATCCGGTCTCGGTGAGCCTCGACGCCGCGTTCGGCTCCCGAAGCGACGTCGAGGTGGTTCCCATCGAGTTCATCAACGACCTCATCGAGGGCGGCGTCCAATATTGGGCGCTCACCCCCGGCGTGTTCGCCGCAGAGGAGCCCGGTGGCGGCTTCACCGTCGTCGACAACAGCACCGGTGACTGCTTCACCGAGACGTTCGCCAGCTTGACGGGCGCACTCGCCTATATAGACGGCGCGGAGCCCGAGGACGCCCACCGGATCGACCTCGCGCCGGTAACGCTCGACCTTATCACGTTCGGCGATGAGATTAGCGAGTGCAAAGATAGGCTGAACTTTTACATCCCGGTCACGTTCGACTGCGATGCGGTGTTCGGTACGAATGTCTGCTCAATCGACAACGACGACTGGCTCAACATCTACGTCGATTACGACATGGCCCGTGGCGAGGTCGCCGACCATCTTGAGATCTCGCTGAACCGCGCAGATGGCAAGATCGAGTATCTGACCTACCCTCTCGATGCCGTGCAGCGCGGGGCACTGCTGCCGAAAATGGACGCTTATTGCAAACATGAGACCGGCAGGAGTCTCGCGGAGTACGTTACGGAGGCCATGGTCGAGTCGGGGATAGCGGAGCCCGGACCACCTGATCTCGATATCGAGGCTCGCGACATGCGCGGCGTGTCAGACGGTCTCTCCCACGATATGGACCGCAGTGATCGCGGGTCGGATGCCCGCTAGGAAGGAGCTGGATATGGATAGGGAACCGAAAGAGCGCGTCATCTTCGATGAAAGCGTGTATTACGGGGATGCCGGGGAGGAGATTGCCATCGAGAGCCTCATGGCTTCTGAGGATCTAACGGAGGCCGAGGTGCGCGCCGCATTCATCGACTCTCAGATCTTCGAGCGCGCTATGGAGATGATGGATCGCGACCGAACCGTGGAACTTGAAGGCTTGTCGGCCTTCTTCGACGGCGATAAGTCAGACCAATCCTCCTTCGTAAATCCCCTCGGAGGCAACCGCATCATCGCTCGCGGCTCCGTCGGTCGATGGGACGGCACGAGCCACGGCCTGACCGCGTACAGGGACTTCGATGACATGATGCGCGGTGCCGATTCCGTGTTCAAGGACTGCGAGATAGGCAAGGTCTGGGATGAGAACGGCAGCCTGTTCGTCCACGGCTACCACCATGACGGCGGAGTGGATGTCGAGCTGCGCCAGCTCACCGATGCGGGAGAGGAGGCGCTCGACGCCATCGAGGACGCATGGGTCGGCGAGGAGTTCACCATCGCCGGTAAGACTTACGACGGCTCCGCCCAATCGACCATGGACGCGCTGGACGACCTCTGGGAGAACCCGGCCCTCTGCCCCGCCCCGCACTACATGGAGTTGGCCTTCGGATGCCCCGCCGAAGAGTGGGAGGAACCGACTCTCGACCCCCTTCTCGCCATCGCCGAGTTCACTCCGTCCGCCATCATGAGCGCCGAGGTCGCCTCGGGCGTCGTGAGTGCGACCGTGCTCGATATATCCGGCACCCCCTACACGGTTCCCGTAGACGTTCTCAAAGGATTGAAGGACGCTGTCCGAAGCGCTGAGTGCGCCGCCACTGTCACCGCTTACTCAGCCCTCACCATCGCCGAGTGGAACCAGAAGGGCGATGAGTCCCGCTGGGCGCTCGACTTCGAGGATAGGAACGGCTTCCCGCCGCAGCTCTCCGATTACCTCGCCCGCGATGCTAAGGGCGATGCCGACGGCCTCGACCTCGATATGGAGGCGCACGACATGCGCGGCGTGGCCGATGTGCTCGCGTCGCGGCAGGTTGAATCTCCCGGCCTCGACGGTCGGGATCGCTAGAAAGGAGCAGCTATGGGAAACCGAGCGGTCATCACATCCGTCAAGAAGGATCTGGGTGTCTACGTCCACTGGAACGGCGGGCCTGATAGCATCGGCGCGTTCCTCGACTATTGCTCCCTGCGCGGGTTCCGCCCGCCCGAGTCCGATACATACGGCTACGCCCGCCTCTGCCAAGTGCTGGGCAACTATTTCGGCGCGGACGGCCTCAGCGTTGGTATCGACATCTACACGACCGATGAGCAGATGGACCCCGGCGACAACGGCATCTATGTCATCGAGGGTTGGGCGATCGTGGAGCGGATCGGCGGCTATGATTATGGCTCCGATGGCTATGATCACGATGAGATGCTGCGGGACATCGACAAGAGCCAGCCGGAGGACCAGCAGCTCGGCGCATACCTCGACGCCGACGTTGTGCCGGTCTCGGATCTCTCGGTCGGCGATCGTGTCTACATGAGGAACACGCGCGGCAACATGGTCGAGCACACGGTCGTCGGATTCGGATCCGAGGGCTCCATCGTGAACGGCCACCATATGGACGACGTGCCCTACGTGGATAAATACGACCATGACGGCGATTACTCGTGGAACTCCAACAACTACCTCATGGGCGAGACGGTGCGCCGCAGCTACGAGGCGGCAGCCGCAGACGGGCTCGACCTCGATTCTGAGGGGCGCGCTGCACGGGAGGTCTCCGCCGGGCTCGGCGATAGAGCCGACCGCCAGCCTGACTTCGCCGGGCGTGACCTTTGATGGGCCGCGCCGTCTCCGACCGCGAGATCGTCGCCACGATCCGCGAGTACGAGAACTCGGTCGCCATGCCCGGTGCCGAGCGGATCACCTACCTCGATACGCGCGGCGGGGTCCACTTGAAGCAGGGCGACGCCTCCGCACAGCGGTACTCGATGTACGCCGCACGCTGCTCAGAGTACCTGCGCTTCGGGTACGAGGTGGACGCCGTGACCTGCGGGGAGTTCAACCGCACGAGCACGCTCAAGCTCTGCGACACACCCGCCATATTGCAGGAGGCCGGATTCGACGACCTGCCCATGCTCTACACCCAGCGGCATCTCCTCGACGCGCTGCGCCCCAAGGACTACTACGATCCGCGCTGCCATGGGCTCGCGGTGGAGCAGGTGAAGCGCATCCCCGAGCTGCTTGAGCGGCCCGTCCTGATGTGCGACAGCCCCGCCCGCGAGGACGTGCTGCTCTCGGTGCTCTGCGCCGTCGACTCGGACCGCCTGCCCCTCATAGCCGCCATCAAGCCCGGCGGCTCCGGCTACTACGAGATGGGCGAGATCCAGACGAACTTCGTGCTCGCCGTCTACGGTCGGTCGAACTTCCCTCAGTACCTCGACATGCTCATGTCGCAGGAGCGTCTGGTCTATTACAACGAGGAAAGAGGCCGGGACCTAAACGCACTTGCGAAGCTACAATTGCTTCGGAGCCACGTCGTCGATCCCGACCTCTCAGACATCATTATACACACCCCGCGCTGCCTCGTCAACATGGAAACCGCAGCTCAAGGCGGCTGCGACCTCGACATGGAGGCTCGCGACGCCCGAGACGCCAGCGGTTCGCTGGCGCAGGGGCGCGATGGGTACGATCGTTTCAGGGATGGTGATGCTCGATGAGTGGTTCCAACCTCATTCTGCTCTTCGACCGGGAGCTGCCGTTCAGCGACGGCAGACATCTCTATAACCACGTGAATTACCTGCTGCGCACCGACCCGTTCCAGAGGTGGACGAACACGGCGACGCGGACATGCAGGGCGTGGATTCCTTCATCTCCCAGCATGCAGCCGGTCTTGGAGTTCTTCGGCGGGTCCGATGAGCGTGATGCGCTCAAAGAGCGACTGCTCGGCTCCCTCAAGGGGCATTTTCAGACCACCGACCTCTCGTCGTCCGGAGCATACCGCTCGCTGTTCATGGCGCGGCTCGTTCCCGCGTATCTCGGTCCAGACGGCTCTCCAACCGCCGATGTGTGGCAACCGCAGGACGCCCCCGGCCTCGTTACCAGCATCGCGGCCCGCTTCGCCGCCTGCGCGGCGGCGGATCTCATGTGCATGGTCTCCCACGTCGATCAGGATGAATGCGACCACCTGCACGCGCTCTTCTCGTGGGATGGGCGCAAGCCGCGCGGGCGTTCGAGACTCGATGTGATTTTCGGAGGTGACGCCTTATGAAGCTCGTGATCGCCGAGAAGCCGATGCTGGCGCGCGACATCGCTCGCGCCATCTGCGGCACGCCCGTACCTGAGAGCGCCCCGCTGCCGATCTCCGGCAACGGCTACACGGTCATCGCCTGCTCTGGCCATCTGCTCGAACTGGTGGAGCCGGAGGCGGTGAACCCCGCGTGGGCGGACCGTTATGACTTGGACCTCCTGCCCATCTCGATTCCCGACTGGCCAAAGGAGCCAGCCGTGGTGAGAGACAAGGAGACCGGAGAGGTCATCGACTCCAAGGAGCCGCTCATCGACAAGATCGCGGTCCTTCTGCCACAGGCCGATTGCGTCATCCACGCCGGGGACCCCGACGATGAGGGCCAGCTCATCGTGGACGAGGTGCTGGATTACCTCGGCTACGAGGGCGAGGTGCTGCGCGTCTACGTCAACGACAACATCGCCAAGAACATCGTGCGGGCGTTCGACAATCTGGTGCCCAACGAGGGGTGCCGCGCCGCCGGTGCCGCCGCCAACGCCCGCTCCATGGCCGACAAGTGCTTCGGCGTGAACGAGTCGCGCCTCGCGTCCACGCGCCTCCACGGCGGGTTCTACGTCGGTCGCGTGCAGACGCCGACCCTCGGGCTGGTGGTCGCGCGCGATGAGGCGATCGAGAACCACGTCACGCGGAAGTTCTACGAGTTGACTGCCACCGGCGGTTGCCCGGATGCGGATTCGCAGCCCACCTTCAAGTTCAAGCCGGGGAAGGACATGCTCGCTGGCGAGAAGCATGTCTTCGATGCCGCCCCGCTGGAAGCCATCAAGGCGAAGACGGACGGTTCCGATGCGACCTTCACCACGGTCATCTCGGAGAAGACTGAGAACCCACCCCTACCCTACAACTTGACGGTGCTGCTGTCGGATATGAGCGAGCGTTTCGGGTTCACAGCCGCAAAGACCCAGCAGATCACGCAGGATCTGCGTGATAAGTACAAGGCGATAACCTACAACCGCTCGGACTCCCAATACCTTAAAGAGGAGCACTTCGCTCAGGCACCGGTGGTGCTGGCGCAGGCCATGGAGAACATCGGGGTAACATGGCCGCTCGACTACTCCATCCACTCCAAGGCGTTCAACGAGAAGAACGTGACAGCCCATCACGGCATCATCCCGCAGGAAATCAAGGCCCCCGTGGGCGACATGACCGAAGATGAGGCGAAGGTCTACACCGCCATCGTGGAGCGCTACGCCGCCCAATTCCTCCCTCCCGCCGTCTACGACGTGAGCACAAGTTCTTTCGATGCGGAGGGCGGGACTTTCCAAGCCGTCTCCACTCGTCTGCGCGAAGCCGGGTTCAAGTCCGTGTTCGGCAAACCTGCCGATGGCGTCGAGGTTAAGGGGGCGTCCAGCGAGGCGTGGATTGGCGAGGGTGTGCACCGACTTGAGGGCGTCGGGTGCATCGTCACCGAAGGGGAGACCACCCCGCCCAATCCCTACACCGAGGGCACCCTTATCGCCGACATGGCCTCCATCGCCAAGTACGTCACCGACCCGGAGGTCAAGTCCATCCTCAAGCAGAAGGACGACGGCAAGAAGGGCGAGCACGGCGGCATCGGCACCACGGCCACCCGCGCCTCCATCATCGAGAAGTTGAAGGAGCGCGGGTACCTTGAGGACGTGAAGGGCAAGATCCGATCCACCGAGAAGGCCCGCGCCTTCTATCATCTCCTCCCATCCGAGATTCGCGGTGCGGACGTGACCGCCCGCTGGTGGCTCATCCAGCAGGACATAGCCGAGGGCATGGCCGATGTGAACGCCTTGCAGGAGAGCGTCGTCGAGGTGTTCAACGCCCACAAGGAGACCGCCTACGTCGGCGCGAGCATCGCGGTCGGCGGAACCGCCGTGGGCAAGTGCCCGATCTGCGGCGCGGATGTGGTCCAGAGGAAAGGCAGGGAGAGCGGCAAGCCCTACTACACCTGCTCCACGAACAGGAGCGAGCAGCAGGAGGATGGGACCTTCAAGCAGCTCGCCGGTTGCGGTTTCAAGCTCGCCGTGTGGTGCGGTAAACGATTCACCGCCAAGCAGGCGGCGTCGCTGCTCGCGGGCAAGGCGGTGCCCTTGAAGGGCTGCATCTCCAAGCGGACCGGAAAGCCCTTCGACTGCAAGGTGAGGCTCAAGAAAGACGGCTCGATAGAACCCATCTTCGACAGCAAGCCCAAGGGAAAATACAAGAAGAACGGGAGATAGGACATGAATATCCTCGACATGAACGCAAAGGCCGTTGAAGAAGTCAAGGAGTTCAACACTGACAACCCCAAGACGGAAGTCGAGCAGACAGCGCGTGGGAGCGAACCTGAGCACCCGGTCATCGGCGGGGATGAGGTCTGGAAGCAGAAGAACGTGCTCATCGACCGCAACGGCGATGACGCGCTCGTGATGCGAAAGATGGCCGACGGCAGCCGCGAGTTCGTCGTGGCCCATGACTACGATGAGGAGACCGGGCACTGGGGCCATGGCACCTACTACGACTCACTCGCCAGCGCCGCAGCGGACCTTGAGGGCCGCGCCATCTCCGCCCCCGGTGAGGAGGTCATCTGCCCCGACTTCTGGTACCGCGCCGACATCGAATCCGCCCTTGAGAACGCCGGTCTCGAAGTGAACGACGCGAACGTGGACGCTACGCTTGAGGCGCTCGAACTCGACGGCGACCCGATTTTCAGCAACTTCCACGACCACCTCGCTGAGACGGGCAATGAGATGATTGCCGATGCGGTGGACGGCATCGAGCCTGATGACACCGACGGCCTCGACCTCGACGCCGAGGCCCGCGATATGCGCGGTGTGGCCGACGGGATGACGGCTCGGCAGTTGGGCACGCCGTCCCTCGGCGGTCAAGGCCGCTAGAATGGAGATGGTTCGACATGCTGACCGACTACGAGCGTTACCAGCTCGAATGGATGATCGAGCACGGGCACAGCCTCAAGGAGTTCGTGCAGGGTCTCGACCTCGTCGACCTTGACGGCATCGACGGCCTTGAGGACGCCTACGCCATCTGGGAGCAGGACTATGGCTTCGGCGGAGAGATATTCTCCAATGAGCGCGAGTTCAATGAGGAGGACGCCCCGGCGCTCGCCGCTGCGGAGCGCGCGCCCGTCTCCTATCAGCAGGCCATCGCCGCCGCGCTCCGCAAGGACGGCTGGTCGGTCATCGACGATTCGCCATCGCCGCTCCTCATCATCTCCCGCGAGTCCCCCACGACCGGACGCACGTTCTCGGTAACCGTCTCCGCAAAGGGCGACCCGGACACCCCTCTGACGTGGTTGAACGGGTTCAAGAAGCTGACCGAAGAGGACGCCCCCATTCGCTGGAAGGGCGGTCGAGACTCATACTCCACTCTTCTCATCGGTCAGGACATCACGCACTTCAAGGATGGGGATGTCGCGGCTGCCGTCGCGCTCGTCGCAGAGACATTGGGCGAGGTCATACGTCGCGAGGGTGGCGTGACGCTGCGCGACTGGTATATGCAGGCATATCCCGAGGACCCTCTCGGCTCAAAGATAAACCCCGTCGTCACTTTCGATGACGCCCTCTCCGCCGTGCCCACCGGCGGCAGCTTCTACGACTCCATCGGCATTGCCGACTCCGTGGCGCGAGAGCGCATCTTCGAAGAGCTGTGCAACCGCTACGGCTACTCATACGACGACATCTACGATTGCTGGCTCGACGGTAAACCGCTAAACGCCGACCCCGACCGCGCCCTTCAAAGGATGCGTCGAGAGGCTGGATACCGCAGCGCGGCGGACTTCGCTATCGCTGCGGGCCTTTCCATACCCGCATACCAAAGCTACGAGCGGGGTGTCCTCGTCCCGCCCGAGGCCATCGTGAACGTGACCCAAGCGCTTGCGGCCTCCGGCGTTCAGGTGGATGCTTGGTTTGCGGAAAACGGGAATCGGAGGCCAGCGTGGCTGACCGCCCGCACCGCCCCCCAACAGCCCGAGAAAATCGCGGTCGCGGCAGGCCGCCGCTTCAACCTCGTGGATGCAAGGGATGCCTCCGGCCTCGACCTCGACGCAGAGGCCAGCGACGCGCGCGGCGTGGCGCATGGCCTTGCCCCACGGCAGCCGGACACACCCGAGTACGCCGCCCGGCGGCGCTAACCCTGACGCCGCGCAGGAGGGATATACTGTTGCCGTCGAGGCGATACGGAGGGGCGGGACGCCATGCACATCACGGTCTACTACCAATCGGGCGTGATCGACTCGTTCGACACGCAGACGTTCTGCGCATCCGAGCCATTCCGCAGGCACGGGGGCAACGTGCTCACCGAGTTCCGTCTGCGCCTCGACCTGCTCTCCACGGACGGCCTCGTGCTTGAGGCGTTCTGGTACGAGCTACCCGCAGGCGATGCCGCATCGGGCCGCGACGGCCTCGCACCGGCACCTCGCCACCCCTCCTACAAGCTGCTGATCCTCGGCCCGGATGAGGTCGGCGGCATCGCCAAGATCGTCTGCGACGGCGAGCTGCTCGTTTGGAGACAGGGCGACGATCTCATCAACGGCGTCAAGTTCTCCGGGCAGGAGGTGCTGTGCTTCTCGGATCACGTCACGACCTCCATCAACGAGCGCGCGCTGGCGCTGTTCAACTATCTGCGCCGCGCGACCCCCGATGATGAGAAGACCGATGACGAGGTGGCGGGCATGATGGGGTACACCACCGCTGCCCTTGAGGCCGTCCTCAGGGCCGAGGCAGCAAACGCCGCCGCGCTGGACGATGAGGACGGATACGACGTCGATGACGAACCGGCGGAAGAGGATGATTTCGGGGATTGCCCCTAGGATAAGGAAGGTGTAGGCCATGGCAGACAGACAGTTCGAATATATGCTGCTCGACCGGTTGAAGGGCGACTGCGACTACTTCCTCGGTGTCTGCGCGGAGGCAGCCGCCCGTGGCGACGGCACCATCGCCGGGGCCGAGCGGCAGTTATGGGCCGGGAGCGTTGAGTCCCAGATCACGAAGATGCGCGAATTGTTCGATATGGTCCCCGAGAAACCGGAGTGGCTGACGGAGGAGGACATCGACCGCTACGAGGCGGAGATGCGCGGCCTTCGCGACAAGGGGGTGGATCTGCGCACCGGTGCCCGAGCCGGATCGTGGAAAGACCGCCTCGTGGTGATCGACACGGTGGAAGTGGGGGCATGGCAGACCGGAGGTGAGCCGCGCCGCGACGCCCTGCTGTTCAACCCCGGCAACGACCACACCCCCTTCATCGTGGCGCAGGGCTACGACCCGGCGACCCGCTCATGGTCGTCCGGCGGCTACAGGCACGACCTCATGGATGCGCTGTGCGAGCTGCGCGGCTGCACCCATCCCGATTTCGCCATCACCGGCATGACGCCGGAGAAGATCCTGAGCGACTTCGGCAAGAGGTACGAGATCTCCCCCGATGGGGCCCGCGAGGTCGCCGAGGACATCAACGACCGTCTCAATACCGCCGTAGAGTGGGAACTTGACGCCATCGACGTCGAATGGTATCTCTGCGAGCACGATGTCGAGCCTCGCAGCCAGCCCGAACCATCCTCTGGAAGGGATCTTCACGACATTCTCGCGCAGCTTGGCGCTGGCGACGGCCTAGACCTCGATGCCGAGGGCCGTGAGGCGCGCGAGCTCAGCGAGGGCATGGCCAGGCGCGACGCCCATGAGCGCTCGGAGCAGATAAGATAGGCTGTAAAGATGATGGTATGTCGACATTTTGACATGCCATCATCTTAAAACGTCAACGCGGTCGCAGAGCGACATGCGCGAAGGGAGAACACATCATGGACCTGAACTCACAACCTACCGCCTCCTCGGAGTGGTTCGACCCCGAGGAAGCCGAGTGCCAGTGGGCCGCAGTGACGTCTGAGGCCGACGGCGGGCAGTCCGTCACCACCGCCGAGCTGAAATCTTCCGATGCGTTGGATGGCGGAGTCGCCTATTCCCTTGAACTCAGGGATTACACGTTCGCCAACGGCGCGTGGAAGTTCGAGAAGATGGACACCGTCCCGCCCGGCGATGCAGCCGAGACCCTCACGGCCCTGCGCCCCGCCGCGCACCGCATCGACCCCGATCTCCTCTATGAGGCGCGCCTCCTGCACCGCGCGGGCGAGGAGCCGATGAGGCCACGCCCGCTCACCAAGGCGGAGATCCGCGAGACGGGCGGGCTCGCGCAGGTCAAGGCCCTCCTCCGCCCATCCCTCCTGCGGCGCGGGAGCGCCATCGCCATGGAGCGCGGTGCAGGTGAGTCCGCCGCCAAGGTCGCCATGGGCGTCCACTCGATCCTGAATGACCGCGAGGCGTTCGACAAGATGGCGCGCCGCGCGCTGGCCGCGAGCCCCGGATCCACGCCGGAGGCGTACCGCGCCGCCGTCGAGCAGACCGTCTCCTCACACCTCTTGAGGGTCTCCGCGCCCGCCCCCGCAGCGCCATCCGGGGCCGATGGATCCGACCGCAACAGCGTGTTCGCCGTCGTCCCCGCCAAGATAGGCCGCGACAGCGAGAGCGTGCGCTACTTCGACGTGCCCGACAAGGATGGCGGCGTCAAGCCCCTCGCGGAGGTCACGCTGCCCCACGGCACCAAGGTCGGCGGCATGGACGCCTCCTTCTACCGCTTCGTCGTGTCCGCCAACCAGATCGACGCGGGCGGTCGCGACGGGTCGCGCTCCCACTCGATCCTGTTGCCCGAGCGCAACAGGACCACGGGCGAGCCGTGGAGGATCACGCTCACGCGCGACTTCGGCGGGCGCGACGCCAACGGCGCTTGGCAGCCGGACAAGCGCACCATCACCATAACCAGCACGGAGCTGCGCGACTGTCTAAAGGATCAGTACCGCGCCTATCGCGAGCGCGCGCAGCAGCGGCAGGCCGAGCGCCAGCCGCATCAGGCTCGCGGGGGCCACGCCGCGCGCCCACAGCGCGCCGACGCCACGGTGACGCCCCGCGCCGCGCATGACGGCCTCGACCTCGACGCCGAGGGCCGCGATGCCCGCGAGGCATCGGGGGCCATGGGTGAGCGCGCGCAGCAGGTCGACGGCAGGCAGTATTAGGGAGGTGTCGGTATGTGGGACGAGGGTATCCAGATGGCAAGGACGGCCTACGCGCTGGATGCGGCCATCGAGATCGGCGACTCGCGCAAGGTCAAGGAGATCGCGCGCATTCTCTCCGGTCAGGTGAAGGCGGAGGTGAGCGCGCAGGCCGAGGCCGGTGGCTGGTACGAGGAATATGACCGCCTCACGGACCGCACCGGCTATGACTTCTCCGAGGCCGACGTCGAAGTGCAGAAGGCCGCTTGGGCCATGGACCTCGGCGGCGGCAGGCAGGCGGTCGCCGAGTGCCACCTCACCGAGGACGATGACAGCCCGTGGGGGTACGGTTTCTACTTCGCGGGGTTCACCTTCGATCCCGATGAGGGAGAGTGGGTCGAGCAGGACGGCGGGCTGTTCTGGGGCTACCGCAGTGCGGACGACCCCGAACTTACCATCGAGGTCCTAGGCTCGTGCGGCATGGCGTTCGATGAGGGCGACTTCGTGAGGGTCGATTACGCCGTCCTCGACGATTGCGGCGTGTTCGGCGGCGAGGGACGCCTCCTGACACGCGATGAACTCGGTTCTGTCGCACCCGATTCCGCCAGCGGACCCGGCGTTGACCTTGATATGGAGTGCGGCGACGCGCGGGAGGCGCGGGATGCCGTCAACGGACCCGCCGATCGGGCCGATCGCGACCTCGGGGCGAGGTGATGCCCCGCCAGTGCTAACATATCCCATATGTCGCGTCCATCGACGAACAACAGAAAGGAAGGTAAGGAAATGGCACGCAAGTTCATGGACCGCCTCAAGCGGTCCAAGGCGTTCAACCTGTTTCTGGCGCTGATGCTCACCGTGAGCACGCTGCCGGTGCAGGCGTTCGCCGCAGAGAGCGCGGACGTGCAGTCCCGTATGAGCGGCACATGCTATGTGCAGTGCGTCCGCTCGGCGTGGGATGGCGGCACGCTCTTCAACCTCACCATGCCGGACGGGCAGGTGATCCAAGGCTACTGCCTCAATCCCGGCTGGCCGACTCCCGTTGACGGTAACTATCCGTTCACGGCTGTCGATCGCGGCGATGGCACGTACATCGTGACCGTCGCCACTAGCTACATCACATCCGACATCAACCAGATTCACCCGTTCGATCACGGTCACATGGTCGGTCGCCCGCCGTGGCGTACCCAGACGGTGGGCAACGCGATCTGGGCAGTGCTCCGCTACGGCAAGATCTCGCTCCACAAGCAGAGCGCCAACCCCGGCTGCACGGACGGCAACGCCCTGTACTCCCTTGCGGGTGCCGAGTACGGCATCTACTCCGACCCCGGCTGCACGCAGTGGGTCGCGACCATGGTGACGGACGCGGCGGGCAACGCCACCTCCGGCGATCTCAAGACCGGCACCTACTACGTCAAGGAGGGCAAGGCGAGCGAGGGCTTCCAAGTCGACCCCACGGTCTACACCGTGAACGTCGCAGCGAACGCCACCGTCGCAGTGAACAACGGCGTCGTGTACGAAACGCCCATCAACGACCCCGCCGGTGTGATCATCGCGAAGTACGACGGCGATAAGTCATACAACGCCAACAACCTGCCGCAGGGCTCCGCGTCCCTTGAGGGTGCCGAGTTCACCGTGCGCTACTACGACGGATTCTACGACACCGAGCAGCAGGCCGAGGCGTCCGGCGCACCAACCCGCACTTGGGTGTTTAGAACGAATAAGAATGGCACAATCAGTCTGCAATACAGTGATCTTGTCTCTGGCGACCCGCTTTATGAAATGAACGGCATCCGCGTGTTTCCTCGCGGCACGCTCGTGATCCGTGAGACCAAGGCACCAGACGGCTACAACCTCAATACCGACTTCGTGTCCGTGCAGAAGATCAAGGCCCCCGGCGACGCGTCCACCGAGAGCACGTACAACACCCCGAAGGTTTCCGAGGAGGTCAAGCGCGGCGGCGTGTCGGTGCAGAAGCTCGACGCCCAGACCGGCTCCAAGCCGCAGGGCGGTGCCAGCTTCGAGGGCATCACCTTCTCCATCATCAACAACGGCGACAACGACGTGATGGTGGATGGCGTCTCCTACGCCAAGGGTCAGGTCGTCAAGACCATCACCACCGATGCCAAGGGCTTCGCGTCGACCACCGGCGACTGCCTGCCCTTCGGCAAGTACATCATCCGCGAGACGTCGGGCAACGGCGGCTACCTCGTCACCGCCCCGGACATCCACGCCACGGTCTCCGAGGACGGCAAGATCTACTCCTTCACCGCAAAGGATGAGATCGCGCGCGGCGGCGTCAAGGTCTCCAAGCGCGACCTTGAGAGTGGGCTGCCCACCTCTCTCGGTGCCGCGAATCTCGATGGCACCCGCTTCGAGGTCAAGTCACTCAACGAGGACCCCGTCATCTGCGGCGGCGTGACCTTCCAGAAGGGTGAGGTCATCACCGAACTCACCATCAAGAACGGAGAGGCGTCCACCGCCGCCGACCTTCTGCCCTTCGGCAGGTACACCATCCAAGAGGTGGCAGTCGGCGACGGCTATCTTCTCACCGACGGCAAGGCCCACGAGTTCGACATCAGCAAGGACGGTCAGATCGTCAACGGCGTCGAAGGCGCGGTGAAGAACCAAGTCAAGCGCGGCGATCTTGAGTTCGTCAAGGTCTCCGAGGCGGACATGTCCCGCCTCGCCGGTGTACCGTTCCGCATCACCTCCGAGACCACTGGCGAGAGCCATGTGATCGTCACCGACGAGAACGGTTACGCGTCCACCGCAGCCGAGTGGAACAAGCACACCCATAAGACCAACGCCAACGACACCGCCGCAGAGGAGGACCTCGACTCCGAGGCCGGTATCTGGTTCGGCCTTGCCAAGGACGGCAAGACCGTCCCGGCAAACGACAAGCTGGGCGCGCTGCCCTACGACACCTACACCGTCGAGGAGCTGCGCTGCGCTGCGAACGAGGGCTTCGTCCTCGTGAAGATCGAGGGAATCACCGTCAAGCGCGACTCAGTGACGGTCGACCTCGGCACCATCGACGACAGCCTTCAAACCGAGGCGTACATCCACACGAGCGCGCGCGACGGCATGGATGGCGACAAGCTGATCCTCCCCGATGAGCAGGCCGTCGTCACCGATCACGTCGAGTTCACCGGCCTCGTGCCCGGCAAGGCGTACACCATGCGCGCCACGCTCGTCGACCAGAAGACCGGTGATGTCATCGGTGGCCCCGTGGAGAAGGGCTTCACGCCCGCCGGTCAATCCGGCTCCGTGGAGATGGAGATCACCGTCGACCTGCTCGGCTACGCGGGCAAGAAGGTCGTCGTCTTCGAGGAGCTGACTTGCGACGGGAGCACCGTCTGCGAGCACAAGAACCTTGATGACACCGAGCAGACGCTCCGTGTCCTCAAGCCCAGCATCGGCACCACCGCCAAGGACGGCATCGACGGCGACCAGCAGGCGGTCATCGACCCCGAGGCCGTCATCGTCGACACGGTCTCCTACAAGAACCTCGTGCCGGGCCGTGAGTACACGGTCAAGGGCCAGCTTATGGTGAAATCCACCGGCGAGCCCTTGAAGGACAAGGACGGCAAGCCCGTCACCGCCGAGGCGAAGTTCACCCCCGCCGACACCACCGGCACCGTGGACGTCACCTTCACCTTCGACGGCAGCGCCCTCAAGGGCGAGAGCGTGGTGGCCTTCGAGACGCTCTACCGTGGCGATAAGGAGCTGGCTGCCCACGCCGACATCGACGACGAGGGCCAGACCGTCGAATTCACCAAGCCCTCCATCGGCACCACCGCCAAGGACGGCGTTGATGGTGACCAGCACAGCGCCACCGACCCCGAGGCCGTCATCGTCGACACCGTCTCCTACAAGGATCTCATCCCCGGCAAGGAGTACACGGTCAAGGGCAAGCTTATGCTCAAGTCCACGGGCGACCCCCTGCTCAATGAGAACGGCAAGGAGTACACCGCCGAGACGAAGTTCACCCCGGATGGCACCTACGGCACCGTGGATGTGACCTTCACCTTCGATGCCACTGACCTCGACGGTGAGAGCGTGGTCGTCTTCGAGACGCTCTACCGTGGCGGTACCAAGATCTGCGCCCACGCCGACATCGACGACGAGGGCCAGACCGTCGAGTTTGCCAAGCCCAGCATCGGCACCACCGCCAAGGACGGCATCGACGGCGACCAGCAGGCGGTCATCGACCCCGAGGCCGTCATCGTGGATACCGTCGCCTACACCGGGCTCATCCCCGGCAAGGAGTACACGGTCAAGGGCAAGCTGATGGATAAGGAGACGGGCGAGGCCCTCAAGGTCGACGGCAAGGCCGTCACCGCCGAGGCCACCTTCACCCCGGATCACCCCAGCGGCACCGTGGACGTGACCTTCGAGTTCGACGCCAGCGCTCTCGCTGGCAAGAAGGTCGTGGCCTTCGAGACGCTCTACCGCCTCGGCAAGAAAGTCTGCGCCCACGCCGACATCGACGACGAGGGCCAGACCGTCGAATTCACCAAGCCCAGCATCGCCACCACCGCCAAGGACGGCGTGGATGGCGATAAGTTCGCCATCGCCGACGGCAAGGCCACGCTCGTCGACACCATCTCCTACACCGGGCTCATCCCCGGCAAGGAGTACAAGGCTGTCGGCAAGATCATGAACAAGGAGACCGGCGAGGCGTTGAAGGGCGAGGACGGCAAGGCCGTCACCGCCGAGGCGACCTTCACGCCGGACCACGACCACGGCACCGTGGACGTGACCTTCACCTTCGACTGCCTGCAACTCGCGGGCCAGCAGGTCGTTGCCTTCGAGACGCTCTACCGTCTCGACAAGGAGATCTGTGCCCACGCCGACATCGACGACATGGGCCAGACCGTGACGATCATCCAGCCCACCGTGAAGACCGCCGCCATCGACGGCATCGACGGTGATAAGGACGCGGTCATCGACCCCGAGGCCGTCATCAGCGACAAGGTGCTCTTCGACCGCGTGATCCCCGGTGCCTCCTATGAGGTCCACGGCATCGTCATGGATGCCGAGACCGGCCTGCCCCTGCTCTCCGGCGAGGGTGAGGGCGACGCCCCCACCGCCGACGAGCTTGCCGACTTCTGGCAGCAGCTCGTCGACCTCACCGGCATCACTGTGGTAGCGCCCCTTGAGGAGGAGGCCGGTCCCATCGCCGAGGAGCCGCAGGAAAAGGGCTTCTTTGACTGGCTGGGTTCTCTCTTCGGAGCGGACGGCAAGACGGACGCCTCCGGTGAAGAGCCCACCATCGAGGAGATGCTCGACGGCGTGTGGTTCCCGCCGGTCAAGCTCGACCGCAAGGCCATCGAGGCTCTGCTCGCGGACAACCCCGAAATCGCGTCGCGTCTTATCCGCAGCTCCGCCGAGATCACCCCGAAGGATAGCTACGGCGAGGCAGACCTCGACTTCACCTTCGACGCCGCCGAGATGGCCGGTAAGGATGCCGTCGTCTTCGAGTTGCTCATGAAGGACGGCTACGCGGTCGCCGCGCACGCCGACATCACCGATGAGAACCAGACCGTCTCCCTCTTCGAGCCCGAGATCGGCACCACCGCCAAGGACGGCGTCGATGGCGACCATCACGCGGTCATCGACCCCGAGGCCGTCATCGTCGACACGATCTCCTACAAAGACCTCATCCCCGGCAAGGAGTACACGGTCAAGGGCACCCTCATGGTGAAATCCACCGGCGAGCCCCTGCTGGGCGAAGACGGCAAGCCCGTCACCGCCGAGACGACCTTCACGCCGGACCACGACCATGGCACCGTGGACGTGACCTTCGAGTTCGACGGCAGTTCTCTCAAGGGCGATAGTGTCGTCGTCTTCGAGACCCTGTACCGTGATGGCAAAGAGATCACGGCCCACGCCGACATCGACGACGAGGGCCAGACTGTCGAGTTCACCGAGCCCTCCCTCGGCACCACCGCCGAGGATGGCATCGATGGGGATCAGAGCCTCGTGGCAGATGGCAAGGCCGTCATCGTCGACAACGTCTCCTACAAGGGCCTCGTGCCCGGTAAGGAGTACAAGGTCGTCGGTACCCTTATGCTCAAGGACACCGGCGAGCTCTTGCTCGATGCCAACGGCAAATCCGTCACCGCCGAGACGACCTTCACGCCGGACCACGACCACGGCACCGTGGACGTGACCTTCACCTTCGATGCCTCGCTGCTCGCGGGCCAGCAGGTGGTCGTCTTCGAGACGCTCTACCGTCTCGACAAGGAGATCACGGTCCACGCCGACATCGAGGATGAGAACCAGACCATCGAGGTCATCCAACCCGGCGTCGACACCGTCGCCGTTGATGGCTTCGACGGCGATAAGGACGTCGTGGCCGACCCCGAGGCCGAGATCACCGACACGCTCTCTTACAAGAACGTGATCCCCGGCTCCACCTATGAGGTGCATGGCATCCTCATGGATGCCGAGACCGGTCTGCCCCTGCTCTCCGGCGAGGGTGTTGACAAGGTCGGCGAGGACGAACTCACCGACTTCTGGCACGAGCTGTGCGACCTCACGGGCATCACCTCCGCCAAGCCCCTCGACGAGGACTTCGATCTCTTCGCGGCCATCGGCGGGCTTTTCGGCCAGACCGATGAGGACGGCGATGGCGATGAGGTGTGGTTCCCGCAGGTCGAGCCCGATTGGGAGGGCATCGCGGCCCTCCTTGAGGACAACCCTGAGATCGCCGAACACCTGAGCACCGCCACGGAGACCTTCGAGGCGGACAAGGACCACGGCGAGATCGAGATGGACTTCGGCCTCGATGCCAGCGACCTCGCGGGCAAGAAGGCCGTGGTGTTCGAGTTGCTGGTGAAGGACGGCATCGCCGTGGGCGCGCACAGCGACCTCGCGGATGAAGACCAGACGGTCACGATCGTCCCCTCCACCATCGGCACCGAGGCAACCGACAAGACTGACGGCGACCATGAGGTCATGGTGAGCAAGGAAGTCACCATCGTCGACGCCGTCCACTACGAGAACCTGCTGCCGGGCAAGGAGTACACCGTCAAGGGCGTGCTCATGGACAAGTCCACCGGCAAACCCCTCATGGTGGGCGATAAGAAGGTGGAAGCGTCCGCCAGCTTCACGCCCAACAAGCCCAACGGCACCGTCGAGCTTGAGTTCACCTTCGACGCGACGGGACTTGAGGACAAGGAGGTCGTGGCCTTCGAGACCCTCTACAAGGACGGCATCGAGGTCGCGACCCACGCTGACATCGATGATGCCGCGCAGACCGTCAAGTTCGTCAAGCCTCCCAAGGGCGGCGTGTACGACAAGACTGGCAACATGCTCTCCGGCTACGGCTGGGTCGCCGCACTGCTCGTGGTGGCCGCTGTCGCTGGGGCCGGGTACGCCGGTAAGCAGTACCTCGACGCCCGCAAGGAGAAGGATGGAGACGCCGACGGCGGCGAGTCCTGATCCGAGCTGACAGGTTAAGCGACTGAGGGGCGGCGGCGCTGTGCGCCCCGCCCCTCGCGCTTTGAATGGAGCTTGCGATATGCCGGAGAGGGAAAACGAGCGATAGAGAGGATTGGTGAGGCAAACCATGAATGAGAACGACAAGAACGATGATATGCGGGAGCAGGATCCCATGCAGGAGGATGTGAAAGCCGCCGAGGAGAAGGGCAAGACAGCCTCGACCCGTCTGCGCTTCGCCGTCAAGGTGGCAGCGGTTGTGGCGGCGATCCTCGCCGTCGGGTACATCGGCGTGGGGATGGGCCTGCTCGCCCACGACGCCGTGCCGGGTAGCGGTAAAGCGGATGACGCCGGGCAGATGGAGGCGGTCAGTGGAGAAGCCGCTGCGTGCGACCACCTCTGGGTGCCGCAGTATGGCTCCGTCCACCATGACGCCGTTTATGAACAGGTGTGGCACGAGCCGGTCTATGGCACGGAGACCACCTACCACACCGTTTGCAACACGTGCAACGCCCTGATCGACGGCAACGCCGCCCAGCACATCGAGGAGACCGGCCACAGCGGCTACTCCACCGACGTCCCTATCGTGAACGAGGTGGTCGTTCAAAGCGGATACTATGAGCAGGTGCTCGTGAAGGAGGCTTGGGATGAGACGGTGCAGACCGGCTCCGTGTGCGCCTCCTGCGGCGAGGAGAAGCCCTTGGAGGGCGGCGCGGCATGAGGCGGGCCGTCCGCGCTAGGATAGCCCTCGCGTTCTCGGGGATATGCGTGCTCGCTCTGGCGGTGGGCCTCGGGGTGCTCGCATCCCTGCATGGGCGCGCCGCCAGCGTATCGCCGGTTCCCGGCGAACAGACCATCGAAGATACCCCCACCGCAGACGGGAGCGGGTTCCCGGATGTGGATTGGGAGGCTTGGCGCGCCATCAACCCGGATGTGATCGGCTGGATCAGCATACCCGGCACGCCCGTCGACTACCCCATCGTGCAGGCACCGGCTGACGACCCGACTTACTACCTCAAGCACGACGTCTACCGCAAGCCGAACTACATGGGCTGTCCTTACCTCGATGCGGATTGCGCCGAGGGCGGTCTTTTCGGCAGTGCGAACGCCGTGGTCTTCGGCCATAACCTCGGTTTCGGAGACACCTCCATGTTCAACGCCGTTGCGTCCTACACGGATGCCTCTTTCGCGCGGGAACACCGCCGTGTGCTATTGCAGACACCGGATGAGAGGCGAGAGTTCGAGGTGCAGGCCGCCGACTGCATCGGCGGGTGGGAGGCTCAGAAGCGCACGCGCTTCGAGAGCGAGGCCGATTTCAGCCAATGGTACGCGGACCGCCTCGTCGAGAGCGACATGCGCCTCACTGATGAGGCGGTCGCATCGCCCATCGTGACGCTCTGCACATGCAGTTACAACCGCTGGGCCGACAACGAGCGCACGGTCGTCTATGCCGCGCCGATCGGGGCTGAAAAAAGCGCCTCGGAGAACCCGCAGGTAGACGGCGCGCTGTAAGGCGATTTAAGGCACCTGAAAAAGAACCCCCGGTGTACCACACCGGGGGTTCTTCTGTTTTGTGGCGCATATTTAGACAAAAGCGGCCCGCCGTTTACCAGCGGGCCGCTTTTTTTGTAATTTGACGATGGATCATCGAGCCCCGTTGTCTTTGGAGAGACCGGTCGCGTCGCGGCCCTGTGTCAGCGAGCCACAGGCGTCTCGGGCTTCGCGCGACTCCGCATCGAGGTCGCAGCCTTCGTCCTGTGCCAGTTCGTCCATCGTGTATAGACCATAGCCCTCGTACTCGTAGCTGGCGTCGATCCCCTTCATGTAGACTTGTCGGTCATCGACCTTATCGGTGAGGGCCTCCTTGAGCAGCGCCTTGATCTCGATGTCCTTGACCGGGCTGCGCTCCATGGCGAGCAGGTAGTCCCGCTTGTCGACCAAGCTCCAATCGACCACCATGCCCAGCTCCCTCTTGAGGATCATGTCGAGCCAGATGCGCGTGCTGCGACCGTTGCCTTCGCGGAAGGGGTGCGCGACGTTCATCTCCACGTACTTCTCGATGATCTGGTCGTATGTCCCCTGCGGCATCCTGTCGATCGCATCGAGGGCGGGGGAAAGGTACATCGCCGGTGCGAAACGGAACGACCCCTTCGAGATGTTGACCGTCCGTTGCTCTCCCGCGAAGCGGTACACATCTTGGAAGAGATACCCGTGGATCGCGGCGAGCCCCCTGAACGTACCGACCTCATAGCCTTCCAGCAGCCCGTCGGCGAACAGCTCCATCGCCCTTTTCTTGCTCAGGCGCTCCTCCTCGCGGGCGAGTTCCCGGTCGCTCGTGATCCCCAGCTTGTTCTCAAGCGTCATCCCATCCGCCTCCTTTACTCATCTCGTCTTGTCGTCTCTGCTCAATCCGGTACCGCGCGCCGTGTCGCCGCTGACGGCACGGGCGTCCGCAGCCTCCATGTCGAGGTCGCAGCCAACGGGGTCGCAAATGTCCTCATGTGCCTCCACAGCGTTGCGCAGCCTCATGTTCTCCTGTATGGGATACTTGTCGCCCTCATATCGCTCAATGAGTCGCGCATAGGGCATGATCTTCGTCTCCGCCGCCTCTCGAAGCAGGGATTTATAGAACCGCTTCGTCGCCTCGGACATGACGGTGAGCCCGAACTCACTTTCCGGCAGCTCGTCTATGATCGCGTCAACTCTCGACATATCGAGATTGTTCGCGAAGCGCAGCACTGCGGCGTTGCAGCCCGCGTCCCGCATATCCGCGATGAAGGTGAATGGATGGATCGGCTTGCCCTGCCCATCGAGGTAAAACGACACATTCGCCTTCAAGTCACCTGCAACCGTCTTCGGGTCTTGTCCCCGCGCTTCCATTAACGACGCGCTGCGCTTGTTGAACAGCGCATTCCCGTTGTCGTAGACCGGCGCGAGATCGAGGGCGTAGCGCTTCACGAGGAGTCCCCAGTTCCCATTATTGCGGTCGTTGTTGAGGATGAAGGCATCTGTCACGAACATATCCCAGAAACGCTCTCGTACCCTCTCGCGGATGTTCCCGAAAACAGGGGCGTTCTCGATGACGGTCAGTGCGTTGGAGAGCAGCTCCCTCTTCTCATTGGAACCGTTTCCGCCCTCAAGCAAGTCCTCATCCACCATATTCTTGATCTGGGAGAACTCAAGCAGCGTGGCATCCACGGCGAAATCCCGGCACGCGACCACCAGCTTCCCCTCGCGCCGCCCCAGCATCACATCGTGTACCGGTATCCCGAGCGAGGCGTATATCTTCGAGCCGATATACTCGCTCACAGGGCTCGTGGTGTAGGAGGGCAGATGGTTGTTCGGCTTCTGACGTCCCGGGAAATCCCGGGTGCTTTCCGGGAACTTGAGCATCCACGGCTCGCCCTCGTAGAGCACGGAGATCTTGCGTCCGGCGTTTCCACGGTAGCCGCGGTCGTATATCGCCTCACATGAATCAAAGCTCTTTAAGAACATTCTCTGCCTCCGTTCTAATGTTGCAAACTTAACATGTTAGCATATTAAGATGCTATGAAAACGTGTTGCTATTATTTGGTGGCTCCGCATGAGCAGCTATCATAAGCTGGAGACACCATGACCTGCTCGTCCCAAGCAGCGGAAACCAACACCTGCTCATTGTAGCCTTCTTGCACTAGGCGGTTCTCAACTGTCGTTGCACCGCTCTGCCCATTTAGCATGTGCTGCTCCATGTGCTCATAACCGGGATTGATTGCACCACAGTCTAAACATACAACGACAGTCTCATACACGGGCTCATGCCAGACGTTGTTGTAGACTGCATCATGATGCACGGTCTGGTAAACCGCGTCATGGTGAACCCATGTGTGTGTGTGATTCGGCTTGGAGTTGCCGCCATTGGATCCACCGCCCGAGTTGCCGCCGGACGGCTTGCTCCCGCCGTTATTCGGGCTGGTGTTCCCGCCGGACGGCTTCTCGGTGGCATCGCCCTGCCCACCCTGCGGCCTCGGCGGGGCGACCTCGATCTGGGACTCGCTGCCGGGCTTGGACTCGGCACCCTCGGCCTTGTCGCGCAGGGTCTTCGCGGCCTCGCCGAACCCGCTGGCCTCCATCTGCGCCGCCACGGCCTCAAGCTGCTCCTTGCTCATGCCGTCCACGGGTATCTTCTCAAGCTCGACCTCCACCGTCACGGCCTCACCGTCACCAGCGACCTCGAACCCGACCGGTTCATCCGGCACCTTGTAGGTGCTGCCGTCCATGAGGATCGGGGCGGACGTCACGGCCAGCTCGTACTCCCCCTCGGCGAACTCGCCGCAGAGGACCTCCTCGCCTGCCAGCTCGAACACGGCCCCGTCCCCATCACTCGAAGCATCGCCCTTGATGGTGATCGCGATGCCGCCGGGCACGGCGACCTCCCCGTCGATGTCATCGGCCTTCACATGGACCGCGACCTCGCTCTTCTTCTCCTCCTTCGACTCGGACGCGACGGGGGTGGATGGAGCGGGTTCCTTCGCGACGGGCTGCGAGAGCCCCACGGCGATCCCGATCACAGCCACGATCCCGATCAGGACCGCACCGGCGACCAGCAGCTTCCGGTTTCCGCGCACCGTGAACGGATCGCGCTTCATGAAGAGGATCGCCTGCGCCATGCTCCCGTCCTTCGTGCGGATGAGGTCGGCCATCGCCTCGCGCGTCGGCACGGTGCCGTCCTTCTCGTAGGCTTCGTACAGCTCGTCCAGAGCCCCGTCCATGCCGCACGCCTCGCAGATGGCGTCGTCCGCGCCCATCTTCTCGTGCAGCTCGCGGCGGATCGCCTTCGCGGCCTCGTCCTTGGGACGCACCTTCGCACCCGCATCCTTCTTCGGGCTCTCCTCCGGGATCCCGTTCATGTCCTTCTCGTCCTTCATCTTCCTCGATCTCCTAAGTCTCGTTTCCTACCTTGCCTTATCGCTCCGGCTCCGCATGGGCGGATGCCCGGTCCACGACCTCCTGTAACTGACGTTGCTGCTCCTCGCGCTCACGCCGCTGGTTCAACGCATCGCCGTAATCTTGTATCAGCTCTTGGATCTCCATATCCTTTTGCCGTTTAGCATCCGCTCGCGTCTCTGTTTTCCGGTCGCGACGCTCCTCACGCTTGAACTTGATGAGTTCCTTCACGAAGACCAGCCCGACCCAAGCCCCGAGCACCACGATCGCGATGACAATTCCTACTGGCGAGATCATCTTCAATCACACTCCCTGAACCGATAAACTATACAATCCTTCCATTTCAAAGCTGCCCTCCGGCACATGGATGCGGTACCCCTCATCGGTGTCGACGACGCCGGTGACGGGGATGCCGAAGAACGTGCCTCCCGCGAGCTTCTTGATCTCGACGACCTCGACCCGCGCCTCCTCCGGCGCGGCGTCCTCGTATACGAGGGTCCCGTCCGTGGGGTAGGACTTCTTGGAGAGTCCGCCATCGCTGCGCGTATCCTCGACGACTATATATTCGTCGTCCTCGACGACCACGAGCGCTGCTATTTCCCGAGTCTCCACCACCTCGACATCCTCCGCACCGGGTGCGGTCGCCGAGCTCAACTGAGCGAACCCCACAAGAGATAGGAGCAAACCGGCCACCACCCCGAGGCAGCTCAGCAGACGGTTGTCTACGATCCAATACATCTTGTCTAATAAGACAGATAAGATGATTCCCCCTGCGACCATGATGAGTATGGATAGACACGCTGCGATGTCGACTGCTATGGTCACGCGATCACACCACCCTCGCACCGCAGCTCGGGCAGAAACGCGGGGTGCTGCTGTGCGTCGACGGTATGATGCCGTCCCTCGCGCCGAGTACCTCGGACAACCGCTCTGCCAGCTCCTCTCGCTCCGCATCGGGGATGTGAAAGGGGGAGCCGTGCGTATGGCCCCCGCATTCGGAGCACTTGAAGCCCCATTCGTCGCCACCGACGTTGCGGCACGTGCGCTCGGGGACGTAATCCCTGCACTCGTATCTTCCATTGAGGGTGTCCCCGCCGTTGCTAACGCAGACGGATAGCGGCCACCCGGTACCGTCGATGTTGCAGAAGTCCATACCCTCGACGATAGGCTTGAAGCTGTCGCCCATCTCATTCCTTTCTCTTGCTGGAACACTGCTACTCATTATGAGACATGCGGGACGCGATCGCCGCCCTCAACCCATCCGGCTTGAACGAGAATTGGCTGGTCTCAATCGTCCTCCTCGTCCTCCTCTTCGGTCGTCGTCTCCCATGTCTAAATAATAGCATGTTACGATTTCAAAATCAAAACAAATTGAGATTATATAAACATGTAATCTCGATTTCTTAACACTATTCCCATGCCGTTCTGCTACCATGTGGTCAATATCCACGACAGCTTGAAGGGAGCTGGTTGAAGATGTGGTACGCGGACTCCTATCACTGTCCCAAGACCTTCGATGAGTACATAGAGCGCGTCACCTCGGCGGCGTGCCTTCCAGCCGGGAAGGCCAGGGAGATCCTGCGCGAGCATGCCGTTTCGGGCCGCTCGAAACTGGACTCCTATGAGGCGGTCGACTTCGTAATGAAGCACTTTCCGGAGCGCTATGGGCAGGCGGTCGAGAAGGTCGTGAAGTACCCCCGTTGGCTGCTCGCGCATGGCCTCGAACTTGGCTACGACGAGCTGTGCGAGATTGAGAGCTCGGAGGGCGTGGAGATCATCACGAACAAGGGGGGAATGGGAAGGTACGCCACCTCCGGGGACGCGGAGAGGGTCTGGAATGCCGCCGTCCGCTACAAGGCGGAGGTCCATGTCGTAAGGCTTAGGCTCTCCTACGATACGGGTGAGGACCGCGATGCTGCGGAGGCCGTGATGAGCGTCCTGTCCGGCAGCTTCGCACTCTCCGAGCCGAGGGCCTACACCGGGCGCGGCGGATGCAGGATGCTCTATTTCACTGCCTCGGTGCCGAAGAGGCGCGCGTAGTACCATGTTCAGGAGATCTGTGTAAGGAGGAACGGATGCTCGCGACGAAGCTCCGCTCGTTCGAGGAGGCGTTCGACTTGTTGAACGCTCGCTTTTTTGAAAATGCACTTTCAAAATCAGTCATCACGATCTACCCGACACCGGGTGCCTACGGGCACTTCACGCCTTGAGAGTCGTGGGAGGGTGCTGGCGGCGCGGGCTACTGTGAGATCAATCTCGGGGCCGCGACTGTGAACCGCCCGGTCATCGAGAGCATCGCGACGCTCGTTCACGAGATGACGCATCAGTGGTGCTACGAGCGGGGCGTCAAGGACACGAGCCGTGGCGGCACCTATCACAACAAGCGCTTCAAGGCGGAGGCGGAGAGGCGCGGGCTCCTCATCGGCTACGACAGCCGTATCGGCTGGTCGGTCACGAAGCCCGGACCGGCTCTCATCGCCATGGCTGAACAGGGCGCGTTCGATGCCTGCGAGCGCGAGCTGCATAGGATCGGCGGAGGTGCGAGGGCCCTGCCGCCGGGCGGCAAGTCGGAGTCATCCACGCGCAAGTACGTGTGCCCGTGCTGCGGCATGAGCGTGCGCGCCACGCGTGAGGTCCGCGTCATGTGCATGGACTGCGATGAGCAGATGGTGAGGGCGTAACGGCGACGCCCTCGGCCCGCCAAGTCAAAAACGGCGAAGCCCCCGGTGAGTACACCGGGGGCTCTTTTTCAGGGGCCTAACGCCTACTTGCCCTTGCTGACCTCCGCGTACTTGTCGCACGAGAGCACGACGCCCATCAGGCGACCGCCCTTGTAGACGAAGGCGTTGCCGGTGCTATCGGCGATCTCCAACGCATCGGAGAGCTTGGTCTCGTCGCTCATGGCGCACATCGACGCCGCGAAGGTGTTGGCCTCCTCGATGGTGTAGAGCCTGCCGCCCTTGCGCTGGGACTTCGCCGGTCGCTTCGGCTTCTGCGGTGCGGGCGACATCGTGCCCGGCTGGTTCATCTGGTCTTCCATGTGATTCCTCCTCATCGTCATGTTCATGGCCGCCGCGCCCGCTGCGGGCGGGGATCGGCCATGCGCTTCACCGTGTTCCATGTTTATCGCTCTCCGTTCCTCCTATCGGGTGCGCGCTCGATCTCCGGTGCCCTCGTCGGCGTCGTTGCCCTGACATGCCTGCCTCCGGTGCCGCCGGACTTCTTCTTGCGCACGACGTCCGATGCGAGTTCTGCGCGCAGGCTCTTGGCCTTGCGCGCGTATTCGAGCACGCGCAGATTCGTCTCCTTGTCGAGGATCTCCTTTGACGGGCGCGGTAGCCTGAACTCCGGTATCTCTGCGAGCGTCCTGCCCTCCATCGGCTTGACTCGCTTGACGTAGGCTTTGTACCGTTCCTTGGCGAGTGCTAGGTACTCCGCTCGCGCCCGCGCGACTCTCTCCTCGCGCTCCCCTCCCTTCGCAATCGCCCCATCTATGGTGGCGTTGATGCGCTGCACGGCTGGGTCCCCGTTGTTGCGCGCGAAGCAAGCCCGCAGCAGGTTCGAGTTGAACCGGTTGTCGAGGCGGGGGAGGCTGAACTCGTACTTGTCGTTCGAGCGGTCGGTGGCGTAGAGCTTGCCACGGCAGATCCGCGTCGATATTCCCTCGGCGTCGAGCATGGCACGGTACTCGTCCATGTCTCGCGCCTGCCTCAGTGCACGGTGGCACGCGTCGCGCAGCGCGGTCTTGATTGGAGTCTTGCCCTGTTCGAGTATCTTCTTCTCGACGTCTCGCGGCTGTTGGCGGTGGATGCGTGAGTTCGGCTTGCCCTCTTCGACCTGTTGCAGGCACCATCGCTTGTCGAGAGCACGTACTGCTGCAGCGCGTTCTCGCTTCGCCTTCACACCCGTGCCCTCATCCAGCCTCTTGAGCGTTTCGAGGTCGGTGCGGTTGATCGCCATGTGGACGGCGTAGCGCTCGATCCCGTCGTCCTTGCAGCGCTCGCGGTGCAGTGCGAACACGATCTGCTGGTTGGGATACCGCGTCTGCGCGTACTCTTTGGCGTAGGCCATGCAAAGCTCCGGTGTGAGCCTGCCGCCGTTCACATCGCACTCCTCCGGCAGGAACGCGAGCACCTGATGGTACATCACCGTGTTCTTCGCGCCCTTGCGCGCAGCCGTGTTGTGCCCGGCGACCTCGCGCGTCTCGTCCATCTCCTTGAACCACGCCTCGCGCCGCGCGATGTTCTGCACATCGCGCATCAGCGCGCGCTCGTCGTTGATGTATGCCCGCAGGTGCTTCGCGTGGATCTTCGCCGACACCGCGCGCTGCTTGATGATGGTCATTGCCTGTTCCTCCCCTCACACGATCGCGCCTTCATTCCCGCTTGCCCCTAGCCGACCCCCTCCCGCTCAACCCTCCAACATCTTCTTAGTTTGGTAGACATATTTCTGTGATACGCCACACGCGTCCATAACCTCCCTCACCTTGCACTCCGGATGCGCGATGAGGTAATCGATGATAAGCTGACGCTTCACGGGCGCGCGTCCGCGTCGGGTCTTTGCAGATCCGCTCATTCTTCCTCCTTCAAAGTTCGTATTTAAGCTCGGAGATCTCAGAGAGAATGAAAAACAACGCGGCGAGTATCCCAGCAATGTAGGCTTCCATCTCCGCGCCAGCAATCATCTTGTCCATAAACGCGATGACCCATATTGTGCCAACGATGGTATAGACGCTCTGCAATCTCAAGTTCCGACAACGCTCCTTCTCTTTAAGTCCAATACAGTATGTGTCTCTCACAGCGTGGGCACACTGGCGGCAGGACGTGAAGTGCATCCTCCTCACGCAGGCCGATGCCCTTTGAAAACGTGTATCCGCACTTCGAGCACTCGTACCAGTGCATGATTGTTCCGCGCTTGCTGATGGACTTTCTCTTATGCTTCACGGTGCAGAAGGTATCGTCTTTCGGTTGGATGAACAGCAGCATTCTCATTTCTCACTCATTCCTCTTGAACTGCTCGCGCACGCCGACTATCCACCCGCCGACTTCATCGAGCGCGGCGTCGACCTTCGCGATCGTCCGTGCGATCGCGTCGGCGTCGACCTCCTCCTCACCGTAGGTGTTGATCGCGCGCATCAACTGGTTCAGGTTCACGCCCTCCTTGCGCAACTCGAAGTGCAGACGCGTCAGCTCGTCCATGTCGACGATGATGGGCGACGGAGGCGTTGAGTACACGGCGGTCTGCCGGACGTACTCGGAGAGCGTGCAGCCCGCGTGCGCGGCGTTCATCCGCAGCAGGTTCTTCTCGCTGGCGGTGAGCAGGATATGGATCTGCTCGGTCTTGTTCGGGTCGTAGGTATCCATGAACTTTACCTCCTTGCAATTGGATCGACGGTGCAGCCACCGTCGGCAAGCGCAGCTTGCGTGGAACGCGGCAGCCCGCGTGACGGACAAGTGAAGTGCGGAGGCGCATCGCACCGGTGCGCTTCTCGCAGTCCCCATGCCATCTCAATGATGTGCATGGCCCGCCGACTCGTCGCGCGGAACTCCCGGGGCGGTCGCTCACGGGAGCAAGATGGAAGATGTCAGAAATGGTTTTTCGCCGTTTATGTACATCTTCCTACATCTTGCAATGACCGTGATTGTAGCACAGCTACAATCACGGTCAGTCGTGAGCGACCGCAGGGCGCGAGAGCGAGCGAAGCGGAGCGGCGGAGGGGAGTAGCCTCACCTCCGGTCTCATGGGGAGTAGCCTCACCATGAGACGCACCGCGCAGCTGAACGAGCGGCCCTCCGCAGGTAGAGTTGACTCGCACCATGCACAGGTCGCTATGAGATATACTTGATGCAAAACCCGCGAACGTTTGGAGTACGAATGACCACCACCGATGCGAAGATCGACTTTCTCGGAGAGATGATCGGGCTCGACGATCTCATCAACCGCGTCGAAGCGATGGCGCGGATCGAGACGTCGATCTCCGATCCGTGGTTCATCGGAGAGTGTGTCTACTCATGCGGCAATCTCCCGCTCACGGCCCCGTTCGAGACATTCGGCGATTTTGTCAACGCGTTCTCGAACCAACAGCATCTCTCATCTGTAACCAATGACACCGGCGGTCTCCGCTTCATCTTCACCGTCGATGGCAAGCCGAATCAGTTCTCTTATCTCACGAGCGAATTCTTCGTTGCTGCGATCTCCGAGCACGTCGCGCAGGAGATCCTGCGCGTCGCCAAGAAATATGAGAGATACGATCGCCCCGACTTCATAAGAAAGAAGTCGCTATGGGACCGATACATGGAGGAGCTCAACGCGCCCCTTGAAGGCGTGACGCATCTGGGGTATCGCGGCTGACATCAGGTCATCGGCGTCATGATCGTGTTTGCGACGTGGCAAGAGCGCGTGATCGCGAACAGGGGTAAAAAAGACCGGCCATTTATATGGCCGGTCCCGAAATCGGAAAGGCGTTTTTGGAATATCCTATGAACCTTATTGAATGTCTCGACAACATTGCAAGCCGCGTTTACGTGCAATGCAGGCTAGCATTCCTAAACATGCGCTTCCCGAGGCGGGTCAACTTCTCCGGAGAGTTCAGACGCCCGTTCTTCTGCCGGGTCTCGGATTCCGGGTCCATCAAAGTCGGCTCTCGCACCACGTTCAACTATGGATGCGTGTTGATCTCACATGAGAGTATCGAGATCGGCAAGGACTGTCTATTCGGTCCCAACGTTCATGTCTACGACTTCGATCATGGTATGGCTCAGGATGGGACCAGCTATCGGGATCAGCCAATGAGGACCGCCCCCGTCCGGATCGGAGACAACGTCTGGCTCGGTGCGGACGTCGTGGTCTTGAAGGGCGTGACGATCGGTGACGGGGCGGTGATCGGTGCTGGTTCTATCGTCATGAAGGATGTTCCGCCGAACACCCTGCACCATGAGCAGCGCATCGCCGTTCATAAGGAACTTCACTAAGGCCATCCCGCGACTCCACGCTCCGGACTCTGTCTTCGAGAATGCTCATGACCGGCCATTATATATGGCCGGTCATGAGCACGGAGAGGCGTTTTTGAAATATCGCGCTACGATCCCATCCGGACAAAAGAATGCAACCGCCGGGCGTGTCCATTTGGCGGTGCCTCCCGCTTGACTTTCGCCTAGCCCCTCGACCACGGACAGCGCCACCGGGCCTTCTGATCGGTCGACTCGATGGCCGCAGAGATACCGTCAGTCCGCGACGGCCCGAGCTTACCTACTTGACCTTTTCGACGAACTCGATGATGAGATCGCGCTGGCGGCATCCAAGACCCTGCACGCGACGGTTGTCAGCGATGCCAAGCTTGCGCATGATGTCATCGGCCTTGGCCTTGCCAATGCCCGGAACGCTCGTCAGAAGCTCATGGACGCGGATGCGATTCGCCCGCTCATCGGCGATGGCATCCGTTAAGGAAAGTTCACCTTTCTTCACAAGGCCCTTGAACTCGGTACGCTCACGGCGGGCCTGAGCCGCCCGCGCAAGTGCCGCCTTTCGCTGCTCGTCGGTCAGCTTGGGCAGGTTGCTGTTCTCCATTTTTTGTACTCCTTATTCTCGATTGCCGGTAACACTGTAATGCGAATTGAACTTTGCCAACTTGCGCGTCAGTCGCCAGCGGCGGTTGGAGATCGCCTTCATCGAGCGCCTGATGATTTCCGAAAGCTCACTGTCGGGAATGGCGTGAGCGAGAACCATCTTGTCCTCGACGACCGTCCACTCGCGCGGCTTATACTTGAACGCGGTCTTGGCGTAGTAGCGCTTGTGCTGCTCGTGTCTGCGCGCGAGCCGGTCGCGATCCATGAAGAACCTCCTGCTCTACCTGACCACTCGATCTCTGTCGGCTTTGATCGCGCCGGAGCGGCATCGCGACGCGTCACTGGCGTCGCGCGCCTCGGCTTCGAGATCGCATCCACCGCGCGAGAGCATGTCCCGCTGCACATGACGCCAGCACCATGCCGTGGCCTGCGCGTCGCCGAGGCTGTTATGTGCCTCGAACTCGGGGCACCCGTAATACTCGGCGCACTTCACGAGCTTCTGCCATTTATAGTCATGGTGCCGCGAGTCGTATTCGCCGTAGATCTCGGCGAAGTCGAGCATCACGTCCGACACCTCGTCCGGATACGTGAAGCCATCTGCCTCAAGGAACTTGAGATCGAATCCCGCGTTGTAGCACACGATCGTGCTCGCCGCGTCAAGCACGCCTTGCAGCACGGCCCGTGCGTCCTCGATGGTCGGCTTGTCGAGCACGTCTATGGGGGAGATCCCATTGACGGCCTCGGCCCTCGGCCACGCGTCGCACTCGAGGGGCGGGCACAGTTCGAGGTACAGGACCTCGCGCCCGTCGCCATCGCACACACCGACCGTGAGCAGATGATCGCGCCCCTCCACGAAACCGGTGGTCTCGGTGTCGAGCACGATCACGTCCGGATGCGACTTCGCATTCGGAACCGGCTTGATCTCCGATGCCGCGCGGATCGCCGCACGGTCGATCGTCTTTTCGCTTGCCATTATCTTCCTTTCCAAGTCTTAACACACCGCGTGTATCTGGTCGCCCGGAGCGCCATCGTCGATGCGGGGTTTGCCGCAATGCGGGCAGAACGACAACCTCTCGATTCGACCGCGACCGTCCGCCACCTCGTTGCGCGAGGTCCATCCGCACGCCCCGCACGTGAAGTACTCCTCGTCGCTCCCGATATTGCGGCATGCCGCCTCGCCATCTGCTAAACGCACTGTCAAGCCTCCTTCCTCTCTATCATGTCGGCCTTTATCGAGACCAAGACGTCATTCTTGGGATTCGAGACTGTTCTCGCCATCGCCGTCCTCAGAGCTTTCTCTTCCGAATCGCACTGGACAGTAACGATCTGCTTGTAGAGCTTCTCGACTACAATCGTCTTCATGCCGTCTCTCACCTCTCACGATCACAGCAACTGCTTTCTATGGATGTCTTTGAAATATTCGCCCGTCTCTCTCAGGTTTGCCGTGCGACGGTTAGAACGGTATGTCCTCGTCGTAGAGGTCGACCGCGAGGAGAACCGGGGCCTGCTGCGGAGCGGGCGCGGAGGAATAGCCGCCCTTTTGGTTGAGAAATAGAATCGTGAACATATACATCAGTCCTTTCCGTGTTCGATTCATGACCCGCTTAATCCGCGAGGTGCCAATCTACCATTATCGGAAGGCAGAACGTCATCGCACCATCTTCGGTGAATATAATCTCATCGCCCTCCTCCGGTGCCACATCGCCGTAATATCGGTAATCCACGTCATCGACGGTGACGATTAAGTACGAGGACTTCCCATACTTCCCGTGGGCGACAACTACGTCCTCGACTGTCCCCGTCAAACCACTCACATCCGCCGTGAGCATGAGTATTGATACCAATCCGACGATAACGAGTACGAGCGCAAGCAACGACACCACATAAAACATGAGGTCATCAACTGCCTTATCGAGCCATGCCATCTTACTCATGCCGCGCACCCCCGATGCTCTTGCGGTACTCGCCGCAGAGGGCGCGCACCATCACGGCGTAGATGGCGAGCAACGCGGTGAACAGGAGCGAGACCGCGAAAACGCCGCTGCCGCTCAAGCCGATATAGCAACCGAGTGCGAGGGCGATGATTGCCGACATCGGCACAGCCGCAGCGACCTCGATGGCGAGTTCCACGTCATGAGCCTTCGCCTTTCGGTGCTTGCCCTTGGCCGTCATGGCCATCATTGGCCTCCCTTCTCATCAAAGTCGTAATCACCGTCACCGATCGCAGCGGCACGGCAGAACACATAGGAGGAGAGCGATATGAAGAGTAGGAGTGCCATCACGACGAACAACAACTTCCAACCAGACGCACGCCATAAGGCTGCTCCCACCACCGCTATCTCCCCTATGACGATTGAAACGAACACAACACTGAACAGGGTCTCGCCCTTATCCGGCTTATCCAACGCCTGCCCTCCTTAGAATGCAATATCCTCGTCGTAGAGGTCGATTTCTGGTTCAGGAGCCGCATGGGAGGGCTTGTACGAAGTGGCGGTTACATCCGACTGCTCGCGCTTGCCGCCGCTGAACTCAAGCTGGTCCACGATGACGCTCAACTCATGGCGCGTCTCGTCGTCCTTCGTCCACTGCGAGTAACGCAACTTGCCGTCGATGGTGACCTTGGTGCCCTTGATGAGGTACTTGGACAACTTCTCGGCGCGGGTGCCGAACAGGGAGCACTTGACGAACACGGGGGCATCGACGTACTCGCCCTCGGCGTTCTTGCGCTTCTCGTTGACCGCGACGGTGAATCCGGCGACCGCGAGGCCGCTTGCGGTGGCGCGCATCTCCACATCGCGCGTCAGGTAGCCCTCGATGATGACTCGGTTGATGCTCATGGCCTACTCCTTGTTCTCAAGGGCAGCCGTGATCGCTCGCACCGCGAGCGCGTTGAAGCTCTCGCCGGTCTCAATGCGGTGGAGCTGGCACTCGCGCCACAGGTCGCTAGGTAGGCGCACACCGGTCGTGTGGTACTCGGCCCGCGCCTTACCGGCATGCTTCTTCTCGCCGGTCATCACGGCCTCCATACCGTCCTTTGCATCGCGCGCAGCCTGCGCGAAAACGTTCTTCTTCGCAGTCATCGATCCTTCCTTTCAGGTCTCTGGATGCTCTCTTAGATATTATGGCTGTCGAGCGTGGCCTCTACCTCATCCGCGAGGCGGGCGAACGCCTCGGCGGCGTGGCGACCGTTGCGCAGCCCGGCGACCGAGCAGCCGCCAGCCGCAGCCTGCGCGAGGGCCACGGCCTTCGGCACCTTGGCGATCACGCGCTCTCCCTCACCGGCTAGGTATTCCGCGAGCTGTCGGTCGAGCACGCCGTAGGGGTTGTACTGGTTCACGACGACGGCCACCGGCGCGGAGGTCGACTTGCGCGCGACCTCTATGGTGCGCAGCGTCGGCTCGATGTCGCGCGGGGAGGGGAGCATGGGCACCAAAACCATGTCCGCCGCCTCGCACCACTCCGGCAGCGCGTCCGCCAGCACACCGGGCGTATCGACGATGCGCCAATCGCGCTCCTCGTCGCCATCGTCCGTCTCATGGACGCTTCCACCTTGAGGGTCGGTCGAAATGAACGACACTGACGCTCCGCGCCGCTCAAGCTCGAACGCCAGTTCGTCGGCGATCGTCGTCTTGCCGACGCCGCCCTTCTGGTTCGCGATGAGAATCGTGAGCATTTGGGCCATCCTTCCTTCTGTCGGGTTTCTTTGTCCCCAACATCTTAACATAAAATGAAAATAAGAACTGATGAAATCATCATATCAACAACTTACACTCTCCTGTTGCAACGCCGCCCACGGCTGCGCCCGCGCCGCTGTCGGCGGGGATTATCCGGCGCGACAAAACCGATCACGCTCTGGGCCAACAGTAGGAACAGGAACACGTTGATGTAGGGGTTGAAGCAATGGAGTATGAAGATGTAGCAGGTGAGGGCGGTTGTCAGGCAGCAGATCCTCGACAGCGGCAGATCCGTGAGGAAGCGGTACAGCCAGACCACCGCCTTGCACACGACCACACTCAAGTCGATAAGGCCCACACGCAGCCACCACGCCGCGTGAGCGATGAGTCCGCCCTCCGCCTTCACATCCCGCCGCATTTCATTCTCCCTTCGCTCGGGTGTCACGGGGAGGCTGCCTGCCCGCCCCGTGGCTGTTAGTAGTTGATGATGGCCTGCCACTCCGGGTACTCGTCGGCCAGCTCGCTTTGGGCATCGCGCTCGGCGATGAAGAGATCGCACATGAGACGCACCATGCAGCGCCCGCAGTACTTCTCGTCGACCTCGAAGCCTTGGTCCCCGCAAGCGTCGACCCGGTACGGGCACGCGCCGCACACGACATCCACCGCGCTTTGGAACTCGTCTGTGTACCTGCTCTTGAACTCCGCCACGGCTACTCCGTCCCCTCGATCTCGTGCATACCGTCTGCGGCATCACGGATACCGGCGTTGTACGCGAGGCGCATGGCCTCAAGCAGAGCCGGGAAGTCCTGCTCGCGCACGAGGAGTTCACCGCTGAGATCCCCATCACCGTTGCTGAACCCCACGAAAGCGCAATCCATGTGGACATCGGCGGATAGCCCTATAGGGCTCTCGCCCAGCACATCCTCAAACTTCCTGATGTAGTCGAACTCGGTCATCGTCATGGCCCGTCCCTTCCCGCCGTGGCTTGCTCTTACGTTGTTAACATCTTAACATCACAACAACTAAAGTAACGTAGAACATAACAACATAATAAATTATCACAAGACCGACACAAAAAAGACCGGCCACCCACTGGGGATGACCGGTCGGGTGGACTCGTCTCCCAGATCAGTCCCACTTCTCGAAGAAGACGGTCCCATCTTGGGCGTAGACGCCGTAGCGGCCCTCGATGATCTTGGCGTCCGGTCCGGCGGGCGCGAGGTCGGCGCAGTCGTAGGTGTAGATCTGGGACCGCCCCTCAACCGACGTGATGAAGCGCATCGCATGTTCGTTGAACCCTCCGCGCTTCACGATGGCGACCCCGTGGCTCCCGTCTCCGAAGCCGTTCGGCACCATGAAGCCGCAAGTCCCCGCCACGTCGCCGAGCTTCACGCTCCCCGCGTCGCTCCCTACTGTGAAGCTGTCGATCAGGCATCCGGGCTTCACCTTGATGGGCCAGCGGTCCAGACGTCCGATCTCGCCATATGCCTGTGAGGTGTACATCAGTCGCTCGTCCATCTGAACCGCCTTGAGAAAGCCATTGAACGACGCCGCCGCGCGCCAGTGCCCCTCGTAGACCGCCGCCGAGCCCGGACAGTCCCATTGATGGTCGTTGGTGATGCACTGGTAGATGAAGTCACCCTTGCTCTTCCAACGATCCTTGACTGCCTTCTCCATGTTCTCGATCTTCATGGCATGCGTCCCTTCTTGTCGCTACCCCTTAACTTGTAAACATGTTAACATATCATCAAGGTAAGAACATCACAACTTAACATCATAAGAAATCACCATCATCCGCACACAAAAAAGACCGGCCACCCCGCCGGGGATGACCGGTCGATAGACCGCGCCGCCTACCGCGACCAGTCGGGCCCCGGCGATTCGCGACCGCGATCCTCCGCCTCATCCTTGGCGATGACCGCCGCCGCCATGCGCGCGTCCAGCGCCTCGCCCTCAAGGTCCACCCCGCCATAACAGTGGCTGGCGTCCCGTGCGTCCATCGCCTCAGCGTCGAAGGACAGGTCACCATAATCATGTCGCTCTAGGCTCGGCGCGCCCGGATCGTCACCGGGGTCATTGGGCTCCGGGTCTCCGTACATCTCCGCAAGTTCCTCGCGTGTGTAAAAATCCTCGTCCGGCATTTCCTGCACCACGTCCACATAGCCCTTATCACCTAGTTTCACGTCCCCGCTATCCGAGCAGAGTTTGCCATAGCGTTTCACATCGAACGCGCTCATGGCATCGCTGTCACTCTCAAGCATCCTCATGAGATCCGTGTCCTCAAGGACGGTGTAACCGTAGTTCTCATCCGCGCTGAGACGCTCGATGCAGGTCTGTCCCCACTCGTCCCTCGCATAGGCCCCCGTGTAGTCGTATGCGTAATATGGGATCTCGTCTGCCTGCTCGATCCAGTTCATGAGGCCGATGACGCTTCCGGGCTCGTCGATGCCGCAGCCGAGCGCCCCCTTCACGGTCTCGACCGCGTCGGGAAGGGCCTCCATCTGCCGAGCGAGCATGTTCAAGTCTTCGAGCCGTGTAAACTCGCTGAATAGACCGGTGAGACCGAACGGCACCACGTCGTAGTCCGATATGTAGATCTCCTCGTGCTCCGGGTCTTGCAGGCCGTGGGCCGACAGGAAGTCGCTGATCTCCTCGGAGGTCTTCGGCAGGCTGATCCACGCATCCCGCAGCTCACCCTCGTTGTAGTAACCGTAATTGCCGATGCAGACGTCTATGCTCATCCTATTTCCTCTCTCGGCTTTCAACAATTCAACTTAACAACTTGTAGAGAAGTTAAAACCTACACCTCTCATTCATGCTGTGCTTCTCAACATAAGGTGATAAAATCATAACGTGTCAAGAACATGACATGACTAGAAAATATCAACTACATAACCTACCTTGTTGGCTCCCCGTGCTCGTGGGCGTCGCGCCCGGCAATTTCCTCGCTGACCTCGCGGGCGTCCAACGCCTCGGCGTCGAGGTCGATCCCGCCCTCCTCGCGGATCTGCCTGGGTTCCGGCTCCCTCCCTCTGCGGATCGCGAGGCACGCCGCGATTGCGCGCTCCTGCGCGTCGTCGCCCCCGAGGTCCGCGCACAGCCGGTCGAACTCCGCCTGCGTGATGTCGCGGGGCGTGCCCACCTCGTCGTAGGACACCGCCACGATCGGACCGAACAGGACGGCGTAGAACTGCCCCTCCTCGACCACGCGGCTGTAATCGAGTTGGGAAAGGTAGCCCTCCTCCTGCATGCGCCTGCTCGCGTAAATGGCGCGGTTCGGTGCGAGGCCCTCGCCGATGCCGTCTTCGTTGACGTACAGGCACGGCTCGTCCCCGTAGAGCGGGGTGAAAGGCTCTATGAACCCGCCCACGAGGGCTTGGAGGCCATGCAGATGACTCCCATCCTCGTCGGCCTCGACCGCCACGATTCTCGGCTCCTTGCCGATGTCGATAAGGCCCACCTTGAGTGGGCGTGGACCCATCTCGACCTCATGCGCCCGCTCGACGAAGCTGTCGAGGTCCGCGCCCGCCGGGATCCACCCGTCCCCGGCGAGCTTCTCAGCATAGGACGCGATCCGCGTCAACCCTCCGACCTCATCGAGCGGGATCGACTCATCGCCATCACTCGCTATCTCCGCCGCCTCGAAGGGTGCCACCGCGCCATCGCGGTAATCCTCGCCATCGTCGCGCATCCGCCCCACGAGCCTCTCGAAGCCATCGAGAGAACAACGCCTCACGATCAGCTCCGGCTCCCTGTCATTGAGGTATGAGTCGAGGTAGATACCCGCGCCGGGATTGTAGAAATCATCGCCGCCCAGAAGCGCGGCCAACGCCCCGCGCCCGTCGGGCAGCCTCGGCTCCTCCCAGCGGAAATCGTCAACCCGCCGTTCGCCGCGAATGTCGAGCGCCGCGTCGACCATCCGCGACTGCTCGTAGGTCGCGGCCTTCATGAGGGGGTAGAGAGAACCGTCGACCCGCACGTACTCCCCGGTCTCCTTCAAATCCACTCCGGGCAGGTCACCTTCGTCGAACAGGTTGAAGACGTAACCGACTCCGACAGCCTCCATGTAATCCTCCTTTGTTCATAAGTTAACAACGTAACATCATAGGATGCCGACAAGTTATATCCTTATGGCCCCATGAGAATCACCCCTGTCCCGGCATCCGCCGTCGGCCTTTGGATATAATCTATCACGCCGCGCTCAACGCTCGCGCGGCTCTTCCTTTTTGTGGGGCCCGCCATCGCCTGCCCTTTGGCGGGTCCCTGATACAAGTACGCACAACCCCATCCCCTCTGCCAACCTTGGCAGCTCCCGACCCCGGCGCGTAATAGTTGCGGGACCGGGGCCCCGCGCCCCGGCCATCAAGCCCGCTCGGGTCCGGGAAGGGGGTGCAAACCATGAAGAGAAGCCTTGAGCGCGACAAGGAGCACGCCTTCGACGCCTTCTGCAAGCGGTGCCTGCGAAATGAGGCCCGCGACCTGCACAGGCGCGCCGACGCGCTGCGCCGCAGGGAGGTCCCTTACTACGAGGTACAGCCCTGCGACGCCTTGAGGGCGATGTCCTGCCGGGATTCGTATTTCGCCCATGAGCACGCGATCGAGGTCGAGGCCATAGGGGCCGAGGTCGACGTCGAGGACGATGAGATCGCACGGGCCATCCTGTCGCTCGACCAGCCGAAGCGCGACATCATCCTGCTCTCGTACTTCCTCGGTCGCTCGGACAGCGCAATCGGAGCGTTGACCGGCATGCCTAGGAGCACAGTCCAGCATCACAGGGCGAGCGCGCTGCGCCTCCTGCGCGACGTGCTCGCCGGGGAGGTTGAAGTTGAATGACGTACAACGAGAGGATCCCTTATCCGGTCATCGTGCGCGCCGTCTCCGGCGACGCCCTCGCGATGGAGCAGGTCGTCGAGCGTTACCGGCGCTACGCCATGGCCCTCGCGACCAAGAGCGTCGTGGACGGAGAGGGCCGCGCGCGCCGCATGCTCGATGAGGACATGCTGCACCAACTCTTGGCGGGACTTGCCCGCCGGGTGCTGCGCTTCGACCCGTTCTGATGCGCCGACCGGCTGAAAGGAGGTGAACGCCATGGCAGAACAGAAGGAGATCCCCGTCTGGGAGAAATACACGCTCACCATCGAGGAGGCCGCGCGCTACTTCCGCATCGGGGAGAACAAGCTGCGCAGGCTCGTCGATGAGACGCCCGGCGCGAGCTGGGTGCTCATGAACGGCAACCGCGTCCAGATCAAGCGCAGGCTCTTCGAGCGGTACATCGACTCCACCGACGCCATCTGAGAGGCATGACAAAGAGCCCCGAATATGCTATACTATTGATAGCATATCGGGGCTCTTTCCTTTTGGAAAGGAGCTGTGTTGCTTGTCTGAGAAAAGACGCGACAGCAAGAACCGCATCCTGCGGACAGGAGAGAGCCAGAGAAGCGACGGGAGATACGTCTTCAAGTACAACCCCGCACCGGGGGTGTCCAAGTTCGCCTACTCGTGGAGGCTGACCCCCACCGACCCCGTGCCGCCGGGCAAATCGGGCGGTCCGTCCTTGAGGGAGAAAGAGCAGGCCATCCGCCGCGACCTTGAGGACGGCATAAACCCACTCGGTGAGAGCATGACACTCTGCCAGCTCTACGAGCGGCACAACGCCCTGCACCCCAACGTCCGTGAGGGCACCGTCGAGTCCCGCGCCCTCCTCATGCGCATCCTGCGCGAGGACGGCATCGGCCTCAAGCCCATCGGCGGCATAAGGCCGTCGGACGCCAAGGCATGGGCGATCCGCATGCGCGATCGCGGCTACGCCTTCACCACCATAGCGGGCTTCAAGCGCTCGCTCACCGCCGCCTTCTACACCGCGAGGCAGGACGACCTCGTGCGCCGTGAGCCTTTCAAGTTCAAGCTCTCCGACGTGATCGAGAACCTCACGCCGCCCAAGCTGCCACTCACACCGGCCCAGACCCGCGCCCTGCTCGACTTCATCGAGGGAGACCGCGTGTATGGGAAATACCTCGATGAGATCGTGTTCCTGCTCGGCACCGGCCTGCGAATCTCCGAGTTCTGCGGGCTCACGGACTCGGACATCGACTTCGATGCAGGGACGGTCCGCGTGGAGCGCCAACTGCTGAAAAGCCACGGCGTCTATCGCATTGCGCCGCCCAAGACCCAGAGCGGGTCGCGCGTGGTCCCCATGTCCCCGCCGGTCATGATCGCAGCGGCCAACATCATCGCGAAACGGCGTCGTCCGGCATACGGCAGCATCGACGGCCACAAGGGGTTCCTCTGCATCACGAAGAACGGCACACCGATGGTCGCCGACCATTGGGAGGACGCTTTTCACGGTCTCGTGGCGAAGTACGCGAAGAACCACCCAACCGAGCCACTGCCTGACCCCTGCACGCTCCACACGCTGCGGCGCACCTTCTGCACCTCTGCCGCCCTCGCCGGGATGAACCCCAAGGATTTGCAGTACATCATGGGCCACTCGAATATCTCCTTGACCCTCGACTACTACACGACCGCTACCCCGGAATCAGCCGCTTCCGAGCTGTCCCGCATCGCGCCGTCGCTGTTCCCGTACTACCTTCCGTGCTACATCTGACCGGCAGACCTTAAAGATTTCCACCGGCTTCCATCGAGACCCCAAAAATCGCGATGCCCGCGAAATGCTGTAACCACGGCGTTTCGCGGTATCTCGCGAATCCTTGAGAGGAAACTGAGAAACCGCCCCATCCTTTCTATGAAAAAGAAGCGGATGACCGTATGGATCGTCCTTGTTCTGATTGTGGGAATATTCGTCGCATGGCGCATAGGCTATTCTGCAAGAAAAAGCAACGATAACCTTCCGGCTTTGACATCCATTGCTCAAATGAGCGAAGCGGAAGTAAACAATGTTTTGCCCGGATATAAAATTACGCAATTAAGAGAAGTTTGGGGAAAACCTGACCAAAGCGAAGGAAGTACCGACATTTGGAAAACAGGCAATGTCACGCTTGTGGTAAATTATAAAAACAATGGCGTTGTGTCAATTTGCGGTCTCAAAGATGCAAACGGCATGTCCGTCGGAGAAGAATAACAAATGTGAAAAACCAAAGGGCGGTGCCAAATGGCACCGCCCTTTCTCTTCCTCTGAATTCAGCGCTCTTCGATGGTGTAAGTGAACTCATAGCTCTCCTGCAGAGCTTTCACCTTGTCCTCGTTGTCCTCGATAAAGCTGGGAGTGTAAACGCTTTTTCCCTCTTTTTTATAAGCGTCCATGATCTCCTGCAATTTGGCCCAGCACTCGTCGGCCTTGTCGTAATTCTCCTCGAAGCGAATGATAAACTCGCGGTGTTTGGGAATGCGTGCTTTCATAATTCCTTCTCCTTTGCGTTTGTCTCACAGCAAATTGTACGCGCAAACCGCGGCTGCGTCAAGTCTCTTTTGCCCCTGCGTTCACCGCAAGAAGCGCTGCCGCATTCAAAAAAGCCGTCACGCCCAGCAGCACTCCCGCCACGAATACCAGCGGTTCGGAAGTATCCAGAATGGCACTGATGTCTCCGATTTCCACCAGATGATTCTGATAGCGGATCTGCAGATACAGCGCCAACGCGCAGCAAAGCCCGCTGGCCGCCACAAATACGGCGCTCAGCCTTCCGCCCGCTTTTCTGTAAAAAGCGATGGCGATGCAGGGCAGCAGCCAGGCCGCCAGTCCCAAGCCGAGGCTGGCCAAATTCATCCATCCCGCTCCCATGGTTACTCCATCCTCCCCTCGTTTTCCACAAAGGATAAAAGTTGTTGAAAACTTTTCGAATCTAATGAGTAAATTCCGTTGTAAGGCTGTTCCAGCATACAGCCGTTCTGCGTTTCATAGGCGAATACCGTGACAGTTTGCCCGGAACAGAACAAATCGATCTGCAGAAGGTTTTCCACAAAAGTCGGCCGGTCGTTGAAACTTTGTGCAATGGAGCCGCGGCCGTTTTCCAAAAGAAGGTTCCAAATGATCTCCATTTGCTGCGGATCACCGGTGGCCATTGTGGCTGTATCGTTGGTCACTGCCACTTCCGTCACTTCTTCCAGCGGCGGCAGCTCCAGCATCGTTTCGGCCTCTTCGCCGCCCGGCTGCAGCGTCCCCGCTTCCACCCGGGCCTGGTTGTAGGCGTCAATGCCGTCCTCTACCGGCAGCACGCACAAGGCACAGAACAAAACAGCACCGGTGAACACCATCCAGGGCACCAGACGGAACCGGCGCACCTGGCGGACAAGAATCAGAACAAAGGAGATGGCCATCCATAAAAGGAACACACTGACCAGCACCCGCTTGACCGTGAGACCGTAAGCCTGAATGTACAAAGCCATTTTGCTGGCGGCGGTGGCGATCAAAAGCAGCGTCAGCACCGACACAGCGCTGTTGCACAGCCGCAGCATACGGTTTTCTTCCATGGGCACCCGGCTGGCCAGATTGGCCGCCAACAGAATTGCAATGTTGATGGCCGCCACCCGGCACAGTTCGAAAAAGCCCTGCCGGGCGTACTCTGCATAGGAAAATCCATCCGCCAGACGGCCGAAAAAGGCTCCAAACAAATGGTTTGCCTGCAGCAGAATGAACAGCACGTACACCAGTCCCAGAATGCCCAATGCCGTGCCCACCGTGGCGCGGGGCAGTATCCGAACTCCCCGCTGCACGGCGCATACTTCCCGTTTGCTGTATATACTGGTACGCCGGCCTCGCACGCTGCCGTAGACAAGTCCGTACAGATACATGGCCACCGGCACCGTCAGCATTATGTGCGCAAAGGAAACGCCGCTGAACAACCATTGGGAAAGATGCCGGCTCCAGCTTTCCAGCCAGTCGCCCACACGGCTGAACAGAGCGGCAAAGCCCGCATCCGCCTGTATCAAAAGGGGCAGAACAAAGCAAAGACACACCAGCGCCAGCACAACACCGCCCAAAACCGACAGAATCCTTCGCCGGCGTGCCGGAGAGGAACGCCGCGCCTGCCGGTGTGCCAGCGCCTGGCGCAGCCGCCAAAGAAGCACCGCAGGCAGACGCAGGAAATTGCCCCAAGGCACCACGAAAGCGGCATTCAAAACATCAAATCCAATCCAGTTGGATGTGCGGCCCTCTTTTAAAAGCCGTCCGCCGGCACTCAGCGCCCAATAGCACGCGGTGAAATGCATCATATACCACTGGAGAAAGCCCATGAAAAAACGGGCCTGTCCCGAAAAATACGTGCTGCCGGTGGCGGGTGCGATGCACTGTGCCGCCAGCAGCGCCAGCCAGAACCAGCTCTCCCGGGGCGGCCGAATGCCCGCGGCGTACACGTACCCCAACACCGCCGCCACGTACAGCACGCCGAACACCGCATAACTGTATTCGGCCGGAATCCATCCGGTCAGCTCCCGGAACAGCATCAAATCCAGGTACACCCAGCCAATCACCAGAAAGCCAAAAGCGAACCAGACGTCGTTTTTCTGAAAAATGGGCGCACGGGAACAAGGCGGGCTGCCCGCGCCCACCGGCAAGGTTTTCTCTTCCATTGTCTTACTCCTCTTCTGTGTAATCCAGAATATCCGCAGGTTTACAATCCAGCGCTTTGCAAAGCGCTTCCAGCGTTGAAAAGCGAATGGCCTTCGCTCTGTTGTTTTTTAAAATGGACAGATTCGCCGGCGTGATGCCCACCTTTTCGGCCAGCTCTCCGGCGCTGATTTTCCGGCGCGCCATCATCACGTCGATGTTTACAATAATCGGCATCGCGCACCTCCTAAATGGTAAAATCGTTCTCGTTTTTCAATTCCACCGCCTGGGCAAACACGTTTTTCACCACGCGCAGAATCAGCCCTACAAAGGCGGCCGCCACAAAAAACACAATCAGATACCAGTCAAAGGCGCTACCGACCAGGTACACCAGCGCCGCTGCGATCAGGCACCAGGACATGATGCGCAAGCTGCGCACATTTTCCTGGACAAAGACCTCTTCTTTGCTGATGTTTCGCAAAAGCCGGTGCAGACACCACAGCACCACCGCCGCCGGAATGCCGGAGGCATAAGTGACCGCGATATAAATTCCGCGCACACTTGTTCTCCACAGCACCCAGTTCCAGAACCAGGGCGCGGTCACAAGCAGCGCCGCCAGCGCCACGGTGAACACCCACACGCACACGCGGCTGAGCAGCAGGCTTCGGTTGTTGTTCCACTTCATATCCGGATTCCCCCTTTGATGGCCTCATCATAGCATACAAATTTCTGTTTTTCAAGTATTTTTTATCGAAAAACAATAAATTTATTTTGAAGCACAATAAAAGCGGAGGCGTTTGCCTCCGCTTTTTCGAATTTTTATGTTATACGTTCAGCATTTCCTTGACGGCCCCGGGCGTCTGCACGCCTACCTTGCGGTTAACGGCCTGTCCGTTTTTGAACACCATCACGGTGGGAATGCTCATGACCCCGTAACGGGATGCCAGCTCCGGTTCCTCGTCGATGTTGATTTTCACAACACTGGCCTGGCCCTTGGTATCCTTGGCGACCTTGTCCAGAACCGGTCCGAACATACGGCAGGGCATGCACCAGGGCGCCCAGAAATCCACCAGAACCGGCTTTGTCTGCCGCAGAACCTTCTCGTCAAAATTTTGTTTTCCTACATGCTCCACTGCCATATTGAAACGCTCCTCTCAAGGTGTTTGTCTTTGTTGTGTCTTTAGAATACACCTTAAAAGGCTCTTTGTATGTGACCAAATCACCGAAGGCTGTCCCCTGCCAGCCTGGCAAGTCCCGGCCGGTCCGTCAGCTGCACGCTGCCCCGGCGAACGGCCACCAGTCCTTCATTGTGCAGGTATTTCATCATGCGGGAAATAACCTCCCGGGCACTGCCCAGCTCGCCGGCAATGGCCTCATGGGTCAGGGGCAATGTATCGGTGTGTTCCCGGTCCGCCGCCTCCAGCAGAAAAGCGGCCAGCCGCGCGTCCAGCTTCTTGTTCAGCACCTGGTCCAAAAGCCACATCACATCGGAGAAATGACCAGCCATCAACTCGTTGGTAAAGTTGGCAGCCGGAGCGCTCTCATCCATCAAACGGCGATACACATCCGGCGGAATCACCCACAGCTGCGACTCCTGATCTGCTTCGATGAAAATATCAAAATCCACGGCACGCATGGCGCAGGACGCGCTGAACAGGCACACATCCCGCTCGTACAAACGGTAAAGCGTAATCTCACGTCCTTCATCGGAAAGAGTATACGCCCGCAGCACGCCGCTGCACACGCACACAAGGCCAAGGCAGTCTGCCTGTCCCCGATGCAGCATCTCTCCCTTTTGGGCGGTATAAGGCCGGGCAGCAGACGTCAGCCGGGTCTGCTGGTCCGGGGTCAATGTTTTCCAAAAGGGAAAAAACTCCTTCAATTCCAAAAGAAAACACCTCGCTTGGTTCTCTTTTCATCATAGCGGCAAACCGTCAAAAATTCAATCTAAAATTGAATGACTGCCCAAGGGGACGGACGATTTGGGCGGCAATTATAAAAAAACTCCCGATGGAAATCCATCGGGAGTTTTTGATTACAGCTCGATTTTTCCGAACAGGGGCAAGTCCGCGCCGTCGTTGATGGTCTCGGTGCGGACGGGCACCACCGGCGCAGCCGACGGGTCACGGGGACGGTCGGCAAACTCGCGGCCCGGTGTGGAAGAACGAGGCTCGCGGGAGCCTTTTCCGCCGCGATTGCGGCCGCCGCGGCCACCCTTGCCGCCGCGTTTCTCCCGACGGTCCCGGCTGTCCTTGCGGGCGGCGGGATCGGCGGACATAATCACCACACGGCGGTTCGCGCCCTCACCCGTGGACTCGCTCTTGGCGCCTTCCACCTGGCTGACAGCCGAGTGGATGATGCGGCGCTCGTAGGGATTCATGGGCTCCAGCGTATGGCTGCGGCCGGTGCGGACCACTTTGGTGGCGATCCGTTTGGCCAGCGCTTCCAGGTTTGCTTCCCGTTTGGCGCGGTAATGGTTCACATCCAAACCGATCTTGGCGTAGTCGCCCTCCAGGCGGTTGGCCGCCAGGCTGCACAAATAGCTCAGGGACTCCATCACTTCGCCGCGATGGCCGATGAGAATGCCGCTGTCCTCGCCCTCAACTTTGAGAACGATGGTTTCGCCCTGGCGCACCGGCTCAACGGTGATGTTCACCGCGCCCATGCAGCGGGCTACCTCTTTCAGATATTCCACGGCCGCTTTTGCCTTGGGATTCTGCTCCAGATCCACAGGCTGCTCAGCCGGCTTTTCCTCAGCGGCGGGCTGCTGCTCCGCAGGCTGTTGTGCGCTCTCCTGCTCAGCCTTTTTCTCCGGCTTGGGTTCCGGCGCGGGCTCTGCTTTGGGCGCTTCCTGCTTCGGAGCCTGCTTCTTTTCAGAAACAGGCTGTTTTTCTTCGGGTTCGTCCACGCTCACGCGAACTTTAGCGGGAATGGTTTTGAAAAAGCGGCGGTGGGGCAGCTCCAGCACTTCCACGCTGGCGTCCTCTGCGGATACGCCCAGCTCGGCCAGGGCCAGCTCCGTGGCCTCTTCCACGGTTTTGCCTGTCATGATCACTTCACGCATCTCTGATTCCTCCCCCGTTCGCTTTATTCGTCTTTATAACGTTCGTCTTCCATCTGACGCGCACGCTCCAGCCGGATGCGGTCCAGCTCAGCCTGAGACACATCCTTGACCACTTCCGCGCCGTCCGATGCGGTCACTTTCACTTGTTTTTTCTTTTTGCGTTCAGCACGCTTTGCCTCGATCTCTTCCTGAACCTGCTGTTTGATCTTCTCAGGATTGTACATTTTCTTCAAAAGGATGGACTGCACCAGCGCAAACAGGTTGGAGGCGGTGTAGTACAGCGAGAAGCCCACAGGTACGGTAAAGGTGATGAAACCGAACATGATGCTCATGGCCCAGGGCAGAATTTTCATGGTTCCGTTCATCTGCTGGCCGCTCATGCTCAAAGTGACCACGTTCACCAGAATCATGGTGACCACGGACAGCACCGGAATGATGATGGCCACGCTGAACAGGCCCACATCGCTGGGAACTTGGGAAAGGTCAATGCCGAAGAAGGTAAAGTTGAAGTTGACCACTGCATCCAGTTTGTCCCCCAGCAGATCGCTGAAGGTATCCGGATTCTGTTTGACCAGGTTGATCAGTGTGTTCTGCACCGTGTAGTGCGCCGCGTCCAGAGAGGTTCCCAGGGTCTCATTGGCCAGGGTGACCATCTCGTTGATCACGTCCTTGGACACCAGCAGCACGTACTGCAGCGGGCGGTACACCACTTCGATCACGCCGAAGATCACGAACATGTTGATGGCCATGGGCAGGCAGCCCGCGGTCATGGAAAAGCCCGCGTCCTGCTGCAGCTTCATCATTTCCTCGTTCTGACGCTGCTTGTCATTGGCGTACTTTTTCTGAATCTCCTGCATCATGGGCTGGAACGCGGACATACGCGCCGTGCTCTTCTGCTGTTTGACGCTCAAGGGGAACATCAAAAGCCTGGTGAGCAGGGTGAAGATGATCATGGTCCAGCCGTAGTTGGGAATGAACCGATAGATCCACTCCATGACCCATCCTAAAACGGGTGCGAGAAAGCCGAATATACTCATTTGCATTTTCCTGTCTGCCTGCGCGGGGCGGTTTTTTTAAGAGGGACGTGCGTGCGCGGCGCACGTATTTCGGAGACTGAATGGGTTACCCGTTTTTCCATTTTCCCTTGGGCGGAACGGGATCAATGCCGCCCTTGCAAAAGGGATTGCAGCGCAAAATGCGCCAGGCGCCCAGCAGAATGCCCTTCACAACGCCGTGAATTTCGATGGCCTGCATGGTGTATTCCGAGCAGGTGGGATAAAACCGGCAGTTGTTTCCGAGCAGGGGCGAAATAAATTTTTTATATCCTTTGATGGGCAGGATAAACAGCCAGCGAATCCAGTGCCTCATGGAAGAAGCCCCGCGTTTTCCAGCAGTTTTTCCAGGGTGGGCGCCAGCTTTGTGCTCTTCAGCCGCGGCGTGATCCCGCGGGACACCAGCACGATGTCCACCGGCCCCACATCGTGGTCCAGCACGCTGTACAGCGCCGCACGCATCACCCGGCGGGCGCGGTTTCGCGTCACCGCATTGCCGATTTTTTTGGTGGCTGTGAGCCCTATGCGGGTGTGCCCCGCCCGGTTTTTGCGCACATACAGTACAATGTGCGGATGCACGTAGGCCTTTCCGCGGGAGTACGCGCGCACAAAATCATTGTTTCTTGTGATCGGCTCATAGCGCATGTGCCAGAGACATCCTTTCCCTTGCCGCCTTTTGCGGATATAAGCAAAAAGGCCACATTTTGAGTGGCCTTTTCTCCGGCGGCCAAACACCGCCTGTTTCTGCTTTTTTCATGCCCGGATCAACCGGGAAAAATGGTTTCGCTTAGGCAGCCAGCTTCGCACGGCCTTTGCGGCGGCGGGCGGCCAGCACCTTACGGCCATCGCTGCTCTTGGAGCGGGCCAGGAAACCGTGTTTCTTCGCACGATGGATTTTTTTGGGCTGGAAAGTACGCTTCATCTTTCTTCCTCCTCTACAACCACAAGATGTTGTGGGTTTCTTTTTATTTTTGTCTAATGTGGCTGCTGAATGATAGAGACAGCCCTGCAAAGTAAGACTATACCAGAAAAATACAGGCTTTGTCAACTGTTTTTCCGTTTTTTTCATCTTTGCTTTTTCAATGGAAACACGCGCGTTATTATACTTATAAATATAAGCATTGCGAAAACCTGTTATTTATGCTATACTCTTATTATCTATCGTATTGTAACATTAGGAGTTGTTTTTGAAAGTATGAATTCGTTCAACGAAGTGTTCAGCGCGGTGAAGGAGTACTGCAAAGAAAAGGTGGTTCTGGCCACTTACAACGTGTTTTTCAACGACATTGAAGCAGTGGATTTCGACGGAAACACGGCCACTTTGCAGGTGCGCACGGACTTTGTGAAAAACACCATTGAAAATCGCTATACGGATTTGATTCTGGAAGGTTTCCGCACCATTCTCGGATTCGAACCCAACCTGCAGTTCGTTCTGCCCCAGCAGCAGCCGGCCCCCGCCGCTGCCGCGCCCGTGCAGCAGCCCGACGGAAATTATTCCTATACCTTTGAGACCTTTATTGTGGGTTCCACCAACAAATTCGCCCACGCGGCGGCACAGGCCGTTGCGGCCAATCCTTCGGGCGCGTACAACCCTCTGTTCATCTGGGGCGACTCGGGACTGGGCAAAACCCACCTACTGAACGCCATCAAGGCGGAGATTCAAAAAAATCATCCTGACTACAACATTGTCTACGTGGACGGCGAGAAGTTTACCAACGAGATCATCAACGCCATTCATGACAACACCACCGCCCAGTTCCACAACAAATACCGGGCGGCGGACGTCCTTCTGGTGGACGACATTCAGTTCATCGGCGGCAAGGAATCCACGCAGGAAGAGTTTTTCCACACATTCAACACGCTGTACAACGCAGGCAAGCAGATTGTGCTGGCGTCCGACCGGGCGCCTAGGGAGATCAAAAGTCTGGAGGACCGGCTGCGCACCCGTTTTGAAATGGGCCTGATTGCGGATATTCAGCCGCCTGATTTTGAAACCCGTGTGGCCATCATCCGCCGCAAAGCCGATCTTCTGAACCTGGATATGCCGGACGATGTAGCTGAGTACATTGCCAATCGCCTGAAAAACAACATCCGGCAGCTGGAAGGCGCTGTAAAGAAGCTGGACGCCTACCGCAAGCTGGAGGGCATTCAGCCGGTGATTGGCGCGGCACAGAACGCCATCAAGGACATTCTCAACGAAATTCAGCCCGTACCGGTGACCGTGGAGAAAATTCTTTCCGAAGCGGCCCGCACCTACAACACCACGCCGGAAGCACTGCGCGGCCCCACACGGCGGTCCAATGTTTCCAACGCCCGTAAAGTCAGCATGTACGTGGTGCGTGAAATCACAGGCATGAGCATGGAAGACATCGGCCGGGAATTCGGCGGCCGGGATCATTCCACGGTTGTGTATTCCATCAGCGACATTCAGAAAAAGATGGATACCGACCCCCGCACCCGGGAAACCATTGAAGATATCATCAAAAATGTGCGGACGTAAAACCTTTCCACAGTTATTCTACTTTTCAACATGTTTTTCAACATTCAACAAACGTTTTCCACAGTTTGTCCCTGTTGAAAAACCTCCTTGTGGAAACTCACAACTTTTCCACAGCCTGTTCACGAATGGTGAAAACCCGAACAAGCCTTTTATAGAGCCTGTCCGCGCTGTTTCTTCAACATTTCAACCGCCCCTACTACTACGACGATTTTTAAGTTCTTTATAAACGGGCAAAAACAGCATTTTCTTTTCCACAGGCAAAAAACGGGTTTCCCCCATGAAAACCTGACAAGACTTTACAGAAAAGAGGAACCATATGAAACTGATCTGCGACCGCGCCCTGCTGGCCAATGCCATTGCGGGCGTTTCCAAAGCCGTCACCCAGCGCAGCAGCATTCCCGTGCTGGAAGGCATTCTGATGAAAGCCGAAGGCTTCAGCCTGACGCTGACCGGTTACGATCTGGAAATGGGAATCACCACCACCATTGAAGCCAACGTGCTGGAACCGGGCGACGCGGTTCTGCCCGCAAAACTGCTGGGCGACATGGTCCGCCGCCTTCCCAGCGACGAAGTGGAGATCAATGCGCAGGACTCCGGTGCAACCACCGTCAAAGGCGGCATCACGGAATTCGACATCATGAGCCTGAATCCCGGCGATTTCCCCGACCTGCCCAATCCTGGCGCAGATAAAACTCTGGATATGAACACAGCCGATCTGCAGGAGATGGTGGACACCACCCTGTTCGCTGTTTCCACCGACGATAAAAAGCCCGCTCACACCGGCGCTTTGTTCTCCATCACACCGGACAAACTGACGGTTGTGGCACTGGACGGCTACCGGCTGGCCATTATTGAAAAACCGGTCATGGCCACCAAGGAGATCGACATCATCATTCCCGCCAAGACATTGAGCGAGGTTGTAAAGCTGTTCGGCGAAGAGGACGAAGTGGTTCACATTTCGGCCAACCGTCGTTTTGTGGTGTTCGCCACACGCAGCTACACCGTGATCAGCCGCCTGATCGAAGGCGAGTTTCTGGATTACAAGCGGGTCATTCCCGAGGGATACAAAACCAGGGTTACAGTGGATGTGCGCGATTTTGCCACCACCATTGAACGCGCCAGCCTGATCATTACCGAGCGGCTGAAAAATCCGCTGCAGGTAATGTTTGACGATCACATCACCGTGCGCTGCCAGACCACCCTGGGCAAAGTGGTGGACGAACTGCCTGCCCAGGTGGAGGGCGAACCGGTGGAGATCGGTTTCAACAACCGGTATCTGCTGGACGCACTGCGCTATTCCCGGTGTGACAAACTGGTGTTTGAACTGAGCGGTCCTCTCTCTCCGGTGAAGGTTCTGCCCAAGGACGGCGGAGACTTTTTGTTCCTGGTTCTGCCGGTCCGCTTTAAAAACAACTGAGGCGGAGGACGCATATGAAAACCATTGCGATTCAAACGGAGTTCATCAAGCTGGATGCGCTTTTGAAATTTGCCGGGCTGTGCGAGACCGGCGGCGAGGCAAAGACAGCGGTGCAGGAAGGCCTTGTGAAATACAACGGCGAAGTGTGCACCATGAGGGGCAAGAAAGTGCGCCCGGGCGATCAGGTAGAGTTTGACGGAGCGGTGATCGAGGTAACGGGCGCGTGATTTTAAAACAGTTGTCTGTACAGGATTACCGCAACATTTCCGCGGCGGAGTTTGTGCCGGGCCGGGAGCTGACCGTGATCTGCGGCCAGAACGGTCAGGGAAAGACAAACCTTCTGGAATCGGTTTGGATGCTGACCGGCGGAAAGAGCTTTCGCGGTTCCAAAGATGCGGAGCTGATCCGGCAGGGCGCGTCCTTTGCAGTGGTAGAGGGCGTGTGCGAGGACCAGGACCGGGAAAACCGCATCCGGATTCTGGTGGCCGACGGAAGCGCCGGCAAAAAAGGGCGCTGCGCCCGGGTCAACGGCGTGGACCACGGCCGGGCTTCCACCATTGCGGGCACGTTCACCGCTGTGGTGTTCGCACCCGGTCATCTCAGCCTGGTAAAGGGCGGCCCGGACGGGCGTCGCCGGTTTCTGGACGCGGCTTTGTGTCAGCTGTATCCGGATTACATCGCCCTTGTGCGGCTTTACACCCGGCTGACCAGCCAGAAAAATGCTTTGCTGAAACAATATTATCAAACCCCCGGCGCGAGGGAACTTCTGGATGTGTTTGATGAAAAGCTTGCCGACGCAGGCACGCAGCTCAGCTGGCGGCGGCAAGCTTATCTTACGCAGATTGAACCGGATATTTTATCGATATACCGAGATATTTCAAATGCACAAGAAACCTTGGAAATCCGGTATGAGCCGTCTTTTACCGCAGATCATCCTCTTTTGGAAAAGATTCGTGCGGCCCGCAGCCAGGACCTGGCGGCAGGATTCTGCACCGTGGGACCTCATCGGGAAGATTTCAGCCTGTTTCTGGACGGGCGGGATGCCAAGAGCTTTGCCAGTCAGGGGCAGCAGCGCTCGATTGTGCTGAGCTTGAAGCTGGCGGAGGCGGCGGGCGCCCAGCAGGTTACGGGCGAACATCCGGTGATGCTGCTGGACGATGTGCTCAGCGAGCTGGACGATGTGCGCCAGGCTTATCTTTTGAGCCGAATGGAGCACCGGCAGACCATTGTGACGGCCTGCGACGCCACTTTGTTTTCAAAGACGGACGGCAAGGTTTACAGAATGGACGGCGGCGTGCTGAGCGAGTTTTGACAGGCGGAAAGGAGAAAATCATGTATCTTCATTTGGGACAGGACTGCATCATCCGGACCAAGGAGATTTTGGGAATTTTCGATCTGGATTCCGCCACGCTTTCCAAACACACGCGGGATTATCTGACCCGCGCGGAAAAAGAGGGGCGGGTGGTCAATGTGACGACGGAACTGCCCAAGAGTTTTATTGTGACCACAGGTCAAAACGCAAAGGTTTACATCAGCCAAATCTCGGCGGCCACGCTGAAAAAGCGAAGCGGCTACATCGACGATATAGCGATTACGAAATAGGAGAATGGGAATGTCTGAACAAAACACAAATCAGCATGAGTACGACGGCAGCCAAATCCAGGTTCTGGAAGGGCTGGAAGCAGTGCGCAAACGCCCCGGTATGTACATCGGTTCCACCGGACCGCGGGGATTGCATCACCTGGTATATGAGATCGTGGACAACGCCATCGACGAGGCGCTGGCCGGATTCTGCAATCACATCGAAGTGACCATCAAAGAGGGCGATGTGATCGAAGTGAGCGACAACGGCCGCGGCGTGCCGGTGGACATTCAGCCGAAGCTGGGCATTCCGGCGGTGACGGTTGTATTTACCGTGCTGCACGCGGGCGGCAAGTTCGGCGGCGACAATTCCGGATACAAGGTGTCCGGCGGTCTGCACGGCGTGGGCGCCAGCGTGGTGAACGCTCTCAGCGAGTGGCTGACCGTTGCGGTGCGCAAGGACGGCCGCATGTACCGTCAGAGCTTCCACCGGGGCGTGGCGGACGCGGATCTGCAGGATCTGGGGCCTACAGACCTTCCCAACGGCACCACCGTTACGTTCAAACCGGACCCCGAGATGTTCGAGGTGCTGGAATACGATTATGAGACGCTGAACGTCCGTCTGCGGGAAGAGGCGTTTTTGAACGCCGGCGTGCGCATCACCCTGACCGACGAGCGCAAGGGCAAGGAACAGCAGGAAAGCATGTGCTACGAAGGCGGCATTCGCAGCTTCGTGGAGCACATTCACGCGGAGCAGGGCCTGGAAGTGCTGCATCCGGACGTGATTTACCTGAAAGGCAAGCTGAACGATTCCGTGGCCGAGGTGGCCATGCAGTACAACGACAGCTTTAAAGAGTGCATCATCTCCTTTGCCAACAACGTGAACACTCCCGACGGCGGTACTCACGAAGAGGGCTTCAAAACGGCTCTGACCCGTGTGTTCAACGATTTCGGCCGGGAAAAAGGCTACATCAAGGAGAAGGATGACAACCTGTCCGGCTCCGACGTGCGCGAGGGCCTGACCGCGGTGATCAGTGTGAAGCTGACCGAGGCACAGTTTGAGGGCCAGACCAAAGCAAAACTGGGCAACACCGAAATCCGCGGCCTTGTGTCCGGTATGGTGTACGACAAACTGAAGGAGTTCTTTGAAGAGAACCCCGCCGTGGCGAAATCCATTTATGAGAAGGCCATGCAGGCGGCCCGCGCCCGGGAAGCTGCCAAGCGCGCCCGGGAACTGGTGCGCCGCAAGTCCGCTCTGGAGACCAGCCGCATGCCGGGCAAACTGGCGGACTGCCGCGAAAAAGATCCTACTAAAACTGAAATTTTCATCGTCGAGGGTGATTCCGCCGGCGGCTCGGCCAAGATGGGCCGAGACTCCAACATTCAGGCCATTCTGCCTTTGTGGGGCAAAATGCTGAACGTGGAAAAAGCCCGTATCGACAAGGTGTACGGCAACGACAAGCTGACCCCGGTAGTCACGGCTTTGGGCTGCGGCCTGGGCGAAGATTTTGATATTTCCAAGCTGCGCTATCACAAAGTGTTCATCATGGCCGATGCGGACGTGGACGGAAGTCACATCGCCACATTGCTTTTGACGTTCTTCTTCCGGTTTATGCGGCCTTTGATCGAGGGCGGGCACGTGTACATTGCACAGCCGCCTTTGTTCCGCATTCAGAAAGGACAGAAGATCAAATACGCGTACAACGACACCGAGCTGAGCCAGATGATGGCCGAGCTGGGTCAGGGCGCCAAGGCGAACCGCTACAAAGGCTTGGGCGAGATGAACCCCGAGCAGCTGTGGGAGACCACCATGAACCCCGAAAACCGTGTGATCGTGCAGATCACCATTGAAGACGCCATCAAGGCGGACCAGACCTTCAGCATTCTGATGGGAGACAAGGTGGAGCCCCGCAAGAACTTCATTGAGAAAAACGCCCAGTACGCAACGTTGGACGTGTGATTTGACAGGGAGAAGAAATTATGATTGAAAATTCGATCACGGAAGGCACACGCCTGATTGTACGTGACATCAAGGAGGAGATGGAGTCGGCGTTTATCGACTACTCCATGTCCGTAATCACCCAGCGCGCGCTGCCCGATGTGCGCGACGGTTTGAAACCTGTGCACCGGCGCATTCTGTATACCATGCACGAGCGCGGCAACGACCCCAGCCATCCCACCCGCAAGTCTGCTGATACGGTGGGCGCGGTGCTGGGCTCGTACCATCCTCACGGCGACGCGTCCGTGTACGACGCCATGGTGCGTCTGGCGCAGGATTTCTCCATGCGCTATCCTCTGGTGGACGGCCAGGGTAACTTCGGTTCCGTGGACGGTGACCCCCCTGCTGCTTACCGTTACACCGAGGCCCGTATGAGCAAAATGGCGGTGGAACTGCTGCGGGACATCGACAAGGAAACCGTGGATTTCCAGCCGAACTTCGACGAATCCAAAAAAGAGCCCACGGTTCTGCCCTGCCGTATTCCCAACCTGTTGGTGAACGGTTCTCAGGGCATCGCGGTGGGCATGGCCACCAACATTCCGCCGCACAATCTGCGGGAAGTGATCGACGGCATCGCCGCCCTGATTCACGATCCGGACATTGAGCTGGCCGGTTTGATGGAGCACATCAAGGGACCGGACTTCCCCACCGGCGGCATCATCATGGGCCGGTCCGGCATCCGGGCCGCTTATGCCACGGGCCGCGGCAAGATCACGCTGCGGGGCCGGGCCCAGATCGAGGAGAAGGCCAACGGCCGCTTCCAGATCATCGTGACCGAGATTCCCTACATGGTGAACAAGGCCCGACTGATTGAGAACATCGCGGATCTGGTCAAGGACAAGCGCATTGAGGGCATCTCCGATCTGAACGACGAGTCCAACCGCGAGGGTATGCGCATTGTGATCGAGCTCAAGCGCGAGGCAAATCCCCAGGTGGTTTTGAATCAGCTGTACCGTTTTACACAGCTGCAGGACACCGTGGGTGTCATTATGCTGGCGCTGGACGGCGGCGTGCCTAAAGTTATGACTCTGAAGGAAATGCTTCAGAAGTATCTGGACTTCCAGAGCCAGGTTGTGCGCCGGCGCACCAGCTTCGACTTGAAGAAAGCCGAAGAGCGGGCCCACATTCTGGAAGGTCTGCGCCGTGCCGTGGACATTGTGGACGACATCATCGCCACCATCCGCGGCTGCAAGGGCGGCAAGGCCGAGGCCAAGGCTGCCATCATGGAAAAATTTGAGTTTGACGATCCCCAGGCAACGGCTATTGTGAACTTCCAGCTGGGTCAGTTGGCCGGTCTGGAAATTCTGAAAATCGACAACGAACTGGGCGAGCTGCATGAAAAAATCAGCGACTGGCGCGCGATTCTGGCCGACGAACAGAAAGTGCTGGAGATCGTGGAAGACGAATTGAATGTGATGCGGGAGAAGTACGGCGACGACCGCCGCACCGAGATTGCACACGTTTCCGGCGAAGTGGACATCGAGGATCTGATTCCCGAGGAGCAGTGCGTGTTCACCCTGACCCATGCGGGTTACATCAAGCGCCAGCCGGCGGACACCTACCAGGCGCAGCGCCGGGGCGGCCGCGGCATCACGGCTCTGACCCGCAAGGAAGAGGACTTCGTGGAGGAGCTGTTCCTGGCTTCTACCCACGACCATCTGCTGTTCGTCACAGATATGGGCCGCGTGTTCCGCATGAAGGGCTACCAGATCTACGAGGGCAGCCGCACTTCCCGCGGCGTGAACATTGTGAACCTGCTGCAGCTGCAGAACGGCGAGCAGGTCACCACCATGCTGCGTGTGCCTGAGGAGACCGAGGGTGCTTATCTGGTGATGGTCACCAAACAGGGCATCATCAAGCGCAGCGAGCTGTCTGCTTACAGCAACATTCGCAAATCCGGCCTGATTGCCATCAATCTGAACGAGGGCGATGCTCTGGCCTGGACCGGCATCACCAACGGAGAGAACGATTTGATCGTTGCCACCCGCGGCGGCGTTGCCATCCGCTTCTCAGAGCAGGATGCACGCGTGGTGGGACGCACGGCCATCGGCGTGCGTGCTATTCGCCTGGCGGAGGACGATTATGTGGTGGGTGCCGGCATTGTGCGTGAAGGCGCCACCGTGATGACCGTCACCGAAGAGGGCAAGGGTCGCCGTACTTCCGTGGACGGTTACCGCAATCAGTACCGCGGTGGTAAGGGCATCCGCAACTACGGCGAGAATGGCCATGTGGCCGGCATCCGTGTGGTGGATGAAAACGACGACATCATTCTGATCAGCCTGGCGGGTATTATCATCCGTATGCATGTGGCCGATATCAACGTGCAGAGCCGGTACGGTTCCGGCGTGCGTGTGATGCGTCTGGGCGAGGGTGACCGAGTGGTCACCGTGGCCCGCACCGAGCGCAGCGATGAGGAAGAGGTCGCAAAACCCGAGGATGGCGGCGAGGACGCTACCGAGGAAGAGATCGAAGCGCTGAGCGCGCAGGAAGAATCTCAGGAAGAATAAGGAGGCGGTTCGCAATGGATATGCGCAACTGGAATGTAGATAAATCCCAACTGGAACGGCAGCAACAGGAACTGAAAAATAAAATGACGTTTTCCTATGTGGGTCATGGCCCCAAGGCAACCGGTTTTCTGGCCAAGGAGTTCAAACGCAAACCCGGTTTGTACGCCCGCTGCACGACTTGCGGTTACTATATGCCGCTGGACGCCAAGGGCGAGGAAATCTGCATCTGCGGAAATCTGCACCGCACCGAGCACGATTTCAAAACCGAGCTGCCTGCCAATGAAATCGAGATTTTCAAAGGGCAGCCCAAAGGCTGAAAATCAGCGTGATTTTTCAGGGCAGTGCCTTGCACTGCCCTGCTTTTTGTAAAAACAACGAATGGTAATTTTATTTATTTTAAATACCTTTTGTAAAAAGGAGCGTTCTCATGATGCAGGAAAAGACCATAGCGGCCATTGCCACTCCGCCGGGCGTGGGAGGCATTGCCGTGGTGCGCATTTCCGGCGAAGATGCCTATGGTGTGGCGGCGCGGGTGTTTCGTCCGGCCAATCCTGACAAAAAACTGGAACAGGCCAAGGGATACACCGCCTTGTTCGGACACTTTGTACAGGACGGCCGGGTGTGTGATGAGGTGGTGGCTCTGTGCTTCCGCGCACCCCACAGCTACACCGGCGAGGACGTGGTGGAACTTTCCTGCCACGGCGGCAGCGCGGTCAGCGCACAGCTGCTGCGTGCCTGCCTGGACGCGGGGGCACAGCCTGCCGGTCCCGGAGAGTTTACCAAGCGCGCTCTTTTGGCCGGGCGTATTTCGCTGACCCAGGCCGAAGCGGTGATGGATTTGATTGGCGCCACTTCCAAACAGGGAGCTGCCGCCGCGGCTGCTTCCATGGAAGGTGCGCTGTATCGAAAAATTGATAGCGTTCGTGCACATCTGATTCAGCTGGCAGGACATCTGGCAGCCTACACCGATTATCCGGAAGAGGACGTTCCGGAATTGTCTGTACAGACTTTGGCGGATTCTCTTTGCCAGGACAAGGAAACTCTGGATGCACTGATCCGCGGTTATGACACCGGCGCGGTGCTTCGCCGGGGAGTGCAGACCGTGATCGTGGGCAGCCCCAATGTGGGCAAGTCTACCCTTTTGAATCTGCTCTCCGGTTTCGAGCGGGCCATCGTCACGCCGGTGGCGGGCACTACCCGGGACGTGGTGGAACAGGAAATTGAACTGGCCGGAGTGCGTCTGCATTTGGCGGATACAGCCGGCATTCGACAAACCGATGATGTGGTGGAGGCTGAGGGCATCCGCCGCAGCTTTGCCCGCCTGGAGCAGGCCGGATTTGTGCTTGCAGTATTTGATGCTTCGCAGCCTGCGGACAAAGAGGATGAAGAGCTGGCTCAAAAGTGCGCCGGACGTCCGGCGCTGGCCATTTTGAACAAGACAGACCTTCCCCGCCGGTTTGACGAGCAGGTCATCGCCCCTTATTTCAGCGAAATTGTGTCCATCAGCGCCAATGATCCTGCCTTCCTCTCCACTGTGGAACAGGCAGCGGCTCGAGTGTTGGGAGTGGCCCATCTGGATGAAGACGCGATGCTTTTGGCCAACGAGCGTCAGCTGGCTTGTGCCAAAACCGCTCGGGACGCTTTGACCGAAGCTCTGGATGCCGTACGCGCGGGCTTCACACTGGATGCAGCTGGAGTGTGCATTGACGATGCCCTGAACGCGTTGTATGCTTTAACCGGTGAAAATGCCTCCGACGATGTGATCGAAGAGGTGTTCTCCAAATTCTGTGTTGGTAAATAAACGATAATACGTTATTTTGGAGCAATTCAATGGAAGAACATAGATTTTTGAGAAACATTGAAAAAATCATTGCCCGGCGTGAAGCACGCCGTCCCGTTGTGGTGCGCCATCATCGGTTGGAAGGCCCCGGCAAACTGCGGGTAGCCCATTTGACAGATCTGCACTTGGATGACCGGGCAGATTGGGACGGATTGACAGCTTTGGTGAAACTGGTCAACCGCCAGCATCCGGATGTGATCGTTTTTACGGGAGATCTGGTGTGTAGCCCTGCCCCTTTCCGCCAGTGGAAGAAAGCGGCGGAGATTCTCAGCCGTCTGGAAGCACCCTGCGGCAAGTTTGCCGTGCGTGGCAACCACGATCTTCTGGGGGCGGACCAGCAGGCGCTGCGATTGTACAAAGCAAGCGGATTTGTGTTTTTAAAAAATCAGATTGTGCGTACAAAAGCGCCGGACGGAACACCGGTGGTGATCGGCGGGTTGGACGATATTTATTTTCAGCCTTTGGCAAAACCGTCCTGCCTTCGGCCCATGCGGTGTGCGGCAGGAGTGCGCCTTGTACTGGTACATGAGCCGTTGCTGGCCAAAAAAGTTCCACGTGGAACAGCCGATTTGATTCTGGCCGGTCACAGCCACGCGGGACAGGTATATGCACCCGGTGTATGGCGTCTTTGGATGACCAAAAAAGTGGGACATTACCTGCGGGGCTTCTACAAAGTGCACGGCATGCCCCTGTATGTTTCGGCAGGGCTGGGCGAAAGCGGTCCGGGATTTCGCATGTTCTGCCCGCGGGAACTGACTGTTTTTGATTTTGCGCAAATAGGGAGAGAAAAACATTGAATCATCTGGGAGATTTTGATGTGATTGTCATTGGCGCGGGCCATGCGGGCATTGAAGCAGCCTGTGCCGCCGCCCGGCTAGGGGTATCCACAGCTCTGTTCACCCTCACGCTGGACGGCGTGGGTAATCTGCCCTGTAACCCGTCCATCGGAGGTACGGCCAAAGGGCATCTGGTCCGGGAAGTAGACGCCTTGGGCGGCGTAATGGGTCTGGCGGCGGATGCTACTTTTCTGCAGAGCCGGATGCTGAACATGGGCAAGGGACCGGCGGTCCATTCTCTGCGGGTGCAGACTGACCGCAAGCGTTATCACATGTACATGAAAAAAGCACTGGAACAGACGCCGAACCTTCAGCTCAAACAGGCGGAAATCACATCCCTCACCTTTGAAAAAGACAATCAGGGTACCCGCGTCACTGGTGTGTGCACCAATCTCAATGGATTCTACGGCGCAAAAGCCGTGGTTTTGTGCACCGGTACTTATTTGGGTGGCCGTATTTTTGTGGGCGACGCCAGTTATGCCAGCGGACCGGACGGCCAGCACGCCGCCTGTCAGCTGACTGAGTGTTTGAAAGAGGCCGGGCTTCCCATTCGCCGGTTCAAGACGGGCACGCCTGCCCGAGTCCACCGCCGCAGCATTGATTTTTCCGTGCTGGAAAAACAGTGCGGAGACGAGCACATTCAGCCCTTCTCCTTTCTTACCAAGGGAGAGATGAAAAATCAGGTGGACTGCTACATTGCCTATACCAACGAGGAGACTCACCGCATCATTCTGGAAAATCTGCATCGTTCTCCCCTGTACGGCGGTAAAATTGAGGGCATCGGTCCCCGTTACTGCCCTTCTATCGAAGATAAAGTGGTCCGTTTTTCGGAAAAGCCCCGGCATCAGATTTTTGTGGAGCCCTGCGGTCTGGATACGGAAGAGATGTATTTGCAGGGAATGTCTTCCAGCTTGCCGGAAGATGTGCAGAATGCCATGTACCGTACCATTCGCGGTTTTGAGCATCTGGAAATCATGCGTCCGGCCTATGCCATTGAATACGACTGTATCGACCCCACTGCCCTGTTCCCCACTTTGGAGTGCAAGGATGTAGCGGGTTTGTACGGCGCAGGTCAGTTCAACGGTACTTCCGGTTACGAGGAAGCCGCGGCGCAGGGCCTTTTGGCAGGAGCCAACGCCGCCCGGCACGTGCTGGGAAAAGAGGGTGTGGTGCTCCCACGCCAAAGCAGCTACCTAGGCACACTGGTAGACGATCTGGTCACCAAGGGTGTCATGGACCCTTACCGGATGATGACTAGCCGGTCGGAATACCGGCTGTATCTGCGTCAGGACAACGCCGATGAGCGTTTGACTCCTCTGGGACGGGAACTGGGCCTGGTGGATGACGTGCGCTGGGAAGACTATTGCCGGCGCCGGGACATCAAACAGGCCGAGCAGACCCGGCTGCGCCAGACCACGGTGCGCCCCAGTCAGGCAAACGAGATTTTGCAGGCCAAAAACGAACCTTTGCTGTCCAGTGGATGCAACGCAGCGGAACTTTTGCGCCGTCCGGCACTGCACTATGAGGACGTGGCCCGCATGATTGGCGAAAACAGCGACGTGACGCCGTTTATTGCCTATTGCATTGAAACGGAAATCAAGTACGAAGGTTATATCAAACGCCAGCAGAATCAGATTGCACAGATGCAGCGACAGGAAAAAATGGAGATTCCGTCTCAGTTTGACTATGCGCCGCTGGCGGGTTTGAGCCTGGAAGCACGGGAAAAGTTGGCCAAAATCCAACCTCGCAGCGTGGGACAGGCCTCTCGAATTCCCGGCGTCAGTCCCGCGGACATCGCCTGCCTGACCATTGCCCTGGCAGCGCACCGAAAAGCAACGGAGGAACACAAATGATCGATCAAAACCGCCTTTTGCAGAAGGCCGCTTCCCTTTCGCTGGACCATGTGCCTGCCGAGGCGCTGGACCGGTACGCACAGCTTTTGGTGGAGTACAATCAGAAGGTGAATCTGACTGCCATCACCGACCCGGAAGGCATCGAGGACAAGCATTTTATTGACAGCCTGTTGTTTGCAGCCCAGCCCGAAGTGGCCGGAAAAGTGGTGGACGTGGGAACGGGCGCCGGTTTTCCCGGCGTGGTGGCAAAACTGTACAAACCAGAGCTGGATTTGACACTGATGGAGCCCACGGGCAAGCGCGTGGAATTTCTGCGCTATGTGTGCGGAGAACTGGGCATTGAGGCGGAATTTGCAAAAGAACGCGCCGAAGAGGCAGCCCGAAAGGTTTGGCGCGAGCAGTTCGATGTCGCCACCGCGCGCGCAGTGGCAAATTTGGCCATGCTGGCGGAATATTGCCTTCCGCTGGTGAAAGTGGGCGGCTGGTTCATCGCTCTTAAGGGGGCAGGCGCTATGGATGAGGTGCGCGAAGCCCAAGGTGCCGTGAAAAAACTGGGCGGTGCGTTTGTGGAGTCCCGGGACTTTGTTCTGCCCGATGGAAGCGCCCGCAGCCTGTTGTTTTATAAAAAAATATCGCAAACTCCCTCCGTTTACCCCAGAAACGGCGGCAAAATTGCAAAAGCTCCCTTGAAATGACAGAGAATCGTCGAATTTTGTAAATGGAAAATACTGGAAAATAAATACGTTCCATGCTAGACTTTTTCTTGGAAATGCTGGCATGGAACTTTTTTGTTTCTTGCCCGGAGGGACGGATGAAGGTTGATCAGAGAGCGCATGACCCAGCCGGTGAAGGTAGTGTATCTGCCCATCGACAGCATCACACCTTCCCCATTTCAGGCGCGAAAAACATTTTCACAGCAGGACATTCAAAAGCTGGCCGTCAGTATTTTGCAGAACGGATTGCTGCAGCCCATCAGCGTACGCCCCATGGCAGACGGCACGTATCAGCTGATTGCAGGCGAACGGCGCTGGCGTGCCTGCAAAATGGCGGCGATGAGTACCATTCCTGCTCTGATTTACTATTTTGAAGACGAAAAGACCGCAGCGTTGAGCCTTTTGGAAAATTTGCAGCGGGAACAGCTGAATCCCTTTGAGCAGGCCCGTGCTCTGCGGGATCTGCTTTGTCTTTGGAACTGCACGCAGGAAGCCGGTGCACGCCGGCTGGGAATCGCTCAGCCTACTTTGGCAAACAAATTGCGCCTTCTGACGCTGGACGATGAGCAGGAGAAAATCTGTGTGGAGGCAGGTCTGACGGAGCGCCATGCCCGGGCAGTATTACGCCTGCCCGATGGAGAGATGCGAACCCGGGCCTTGAAGGCCATTGTGCAGAATAGCTACAATGTGCAGCAGACCGAACAGTTTGTATCCAAGATATTGGAGAATAAGCCGAGACCACAACGGCGGATGATGGTGAAAGATGTGCGTATTTTTGTAAACACCATCGAGCGGGCCGTCAAACTGATGACCGGAAACGGAATTCCCGCTACAGCTACCAAAAAGGAACAGGGAGATTACATTGAATACGTAGTGCGAATTCCCACTTCCCGCGCTGTGCAAAATGTTCCACGTGAAACAAAAAAAGAATAAAAAGGGACTGCGAAAAACCGCAGTCCCTTTTTGTTCCACGTGGAACAAAGGATTTCCCTCTTTTAAAAGCAAAGCGGCTGTGTTATACTGTATTCGTATGCTGCTGCATGTGCAAACAGGCTGTAAGATGGAAAAAACAACAGGAGGAACCGGTATTTTGGGAAAAGTAGTGGCAGTTGCAAACCAAAAAGGCGGTGTGGGCAAGACAACAACGGCGGTCAATCTGGCTTCCGGTGTGGCAGCCCAAGGAAAAAAAGTGCTTTTGGTTGACCTAGACCCTCAGGGAAACACCACCAGCGCTTACGGCGTCGCCAAACGAAGCGTGGAAATCAGCGTTTATCAGCTGCTCACCGGCGAGAAAACCGCTCAGGAAGCAGTGATACACACGCCTTATCGGGTGGATCTCATTCCGTCCAACATTCAGCTTTCCGGCGCGGGAATCGAACTGATCAGCCTGCCCCGGCGCGAGGCGCGCCTGCGGGAAGCGCTGACCCCGGTCATCGGTCAGTATGATTTCATTTTCATTGACTGTCCCCCTTCCCTGGATCTTCTGACGCTCAACGGCCTGTGTGCCTGCGACACGGTTCTGGTGCCCATTCAGTGCGAGTTCTTCGCGCTGGAAGGTTTGTCCGAGCTGATGAGCACCATTCGCACCGTGAAAAAGATGTACAACCCCTACATCGACATCGAAGGGGTGCTGCTCACCATGTACGACGGAAGGCTGAACCTGACGCTGCAGGTGGTGCAGGAAGTAAAAAAATTCTTCGGAAACAAGGTGTACAAGACCACCATTCCCCGCAATGTGCGTCTGTCCGAGGCACCCAGTTTTGGTGCGCCCATCAATTATTATGATGGCGGCTCCAAAGGTGCGGAGGCCTACGCATTTCTGGCGGCGGAATTTGTGAAGAACAACCGGAAGGAGGGTTGATCCATGGCGGCAAAAAAAGGCGGTTTGGGCCGCGGATTGGATTTGCTGTTCCAGGATACAGGCGCTTCTTCTGCAGATGACGGCGTCACTATGCTGCGGCTGACCGAAGTGGAGCCGGACAAAGCACAGCCCCGCAAGCATTTTGATGATGCGGCTCTGGGCGAACTGGCGGACAGCATTGCCGAGCACGGTGTGCTGCAGCCCATTGTGGTGCGTCAGATTCCCGGCGGAAGCTACAAAATCGTAGCCGGTGAGCGGCGCTGGCGGGCAGCCCGGCTGGCGGGTCTGGACCAGATTCCGGTGCTCATCAAAGATATCAGTGAACAACAGGCCATGGAGCTGGCCCTGATTGAGAATCTTCAGCGCGAAGACTTAGACCCGGTGGAAGAAGCTGCCGGTTACCGTCAGTTGATGGATCGGTGCGGCTACACACAGGAAACAGCTGCTCAGAAGCTGGGAAAAAGCCGCAGTGCAGTGGCCAACAGCCTGCGTCTGCTGAATCTTCCCGCAAAAGCGCTGGAAGATTTGAAAAAAGGTCTGCTCACTCCAGGTCATGCCAAAGCCATTTTGGGCTTGCCGGATGAGGAAAGCCGCCAGCAGGCAGCGGACTGGATTGTGCAGCGGGGACTCAGCGTGCGTGAGGCGGAAGCTTTGTGCCGGAATATGATGAAACAGCCCCGAAAGCGCAAACCTATCTTGCTCCCTCCTCTTCCCAGCGAAGTGGAGCTGAGCTTGAAAGAGACTCTTGGCACGGAAGTCAAGGTACGTTACAAGAGCGGAAAAGGCGAATTACAGGTGCATTTCTACTCGGATGATCAATTAAGGGAGTTTGCAAACCTGTTAGGGAAATATACGAAGGAGAAATAAGAGTCATGCTGGATATGAAATTTGTCCGGGAAAATCCGGACGCGGTCAAAGAGAACATTAAAAAGAAGTTTCAGGACCAGAAACTGCCTTTGGTGGATGAGGTCATCGCTCTGGACGCGGAAAACCGTGCGGTGATCACCGAGGCCAGCGAACTGCGCGCTCAGCGCAACAAGCTGTCCAAGAGCATCGGTGCTCTGATGGGTCAGGGCAAGAAAGAAGAGGCCGAAGAGGTTAAAAAGCAGGTTACAGCCCAGGCGCAGCGCCTGAAAGAGCTGGAGGCCAAAGAGGAAGAACTGGAAGCTAAAGTTCGTGAGATCATGCTGGTAATCCCGAACATGATCGATCCCAGTGTGCCCATCGGTCCCGATGACAGCCACAATGTGGAAGTACAGCGCTTCGGTGAGGCCAAAACGCCGGATTTTGAGATTCCCTATCACACCGATATCATGGAGCGTTTTGACGGCATCGATCTGGACAGTGCCCGCCGCGTGGCCGGCAACGGTTTCTATTATCTGATGGGAGACATCGCCCGTCTGCACGAGGCTGTTCTGGCCTATGCCCGTGATTTCATGATCGACAAAGGATTCACCTATGTGATTCCGCCCTTCATGATGCACGGCAGCGTGGTGCAGGGTGTGATGAGCTTCCCCGAAATGGACGCGATGATGTATAAAATTGAGGGTGAAGATCTGTACCTGATCGGCACTTCCGAGCATACCATGATCGGCCGTTTTGTGGACCAGATCATTCCTGAGGCGCAGCTGCCTTTGACTCTGACCAGCTATTCTCCCTGCTTCCGCAAGGAAAAAGGTGCTCATGGCTTGGAAGAGCGCGGCGTTTACCGCATCCATCAGTTTGAAAAGCAGGAAATGATCGTGCTTTGCAAACCGGAAGAAAGCATGGATTGGTATGAGAAACTGTGGCACAACAGCGTGGAGCTGTTCCGCAGCCTGGATATTCCCGTTCGTCAGCTGGAGTGCTGCTCCGGCGACCTGGCAGACCTGAAAGTGAAGAGCTGCGACATTGAGGCTTGGAGCCCCCGTCAGCAGAAGTATTTTGAGGTCTGCTCCTGCTCCAACCTGGGTGACGCCCAGAGCCGCCGCCTGAAAATCCGCATCAAAGGCGAGGATGGAAAGAACTATCTGCCTCACACGCTGAACAATACCTGTGTGGCGCCTCCCCGTATGCTGATTGCCTTCCTGGAGAACAATCTTCTGCCCGATGGCCGCGTGAAGATTCCCGAGGTATTGCGTCCCTACATGGGCGGCAAGAGCGAGCTTGTTCCCAAACATTGATTAGATTGGCAAAAATTGGAAAAACGGCTGTATTGCAAGGAATACAGCCGTTTTTTTGATAAAAAGAAAAAGAAAAGTGTTGACAAAAGTACGTTGAATCTGTATAATAGCAAATGCACCAATTATCCGGTGCTTATAAAATGGCGGTATAGCTCAGTTGGCTAGAGCATTCGGTTCATACCCGAAGTGTCACCGGTTCGAATCCAGTTACCGCTACCACATAGCAGAATTTTTCTGAAGGCTGCAAAGTACTGGCTGCAATCGCGGCTGGTGGGGCGCTTTGGCAGTATCCAGCAAAATTCTGCGAAATTTGGCCCGATGGTCAAGCGGTCAAGACATCGCCCTTTCACGGCGGTAACCCGGGTTCGATTCCCGGTCGGGTCACCAAAAAAGCTCAGTCGAAAGACTGAGCTTTTTCTTTTTCTGCGCTTTCCTTGCACGGAGAGATAGTGCTTTGTAATACAATCAGCCTTTTTTGGCAGTCGATGTGAATCATCGGGTCAATTTTATCTTTTGTTTTCTTCTCCCAAGTCAAACTGTTCTAACGAACCGTCAACTCCTTGGTAAAAGGGGCGTGTTCTGGGGCACTTTGTAAAAACTTCCCCTTGAAACAGCAAGGCACAAACGAATAAAATAAAGACAGGGATTGCCCGGAATTCTGAACCGGGGATCATTTTGTTCGAGGTGAGCAGGATGGCAATGTCAACCATTTACGTGTGGATTACGACCTGCTGTGATCTGTTCTTTTCTTATTTTCTGGCGTGCAAGCTTACAAAAGAACGGGTGCGCAAATATGCCCGAAAAGGGATGGAAAAAGAGAGCGAATTCGAAATCAAACGCTTTCAAACTTTTCTGTTTCCCCTTTTGGTTTCCCTGGCGGTCTTTGTGAATCTTATGTGTCTCTATGGGGGAATCTATTTGATCTGTGATGACCTGCCCAATAAAATCACAGGCCGCTGGCCTGTTTGCGAAGGGACCATTGTGGGCTGGTACGATGGATATCGTGGCAAAGGCGCCGCGATGATCCAGGTGGGAGACGAGACCAAGGGATATGATATTCGGAACCTCAACATTCTGGAGGGCGAGATGGTGGGGGTCACTGTTCGGATGGCTTATAACAGAGGCGTCGCCTGCATTTTGGAGCATCAGGAAAACGGCAATTGGGTGCGCGAGATGAATTTGCCCTATTACGGGCGGGAAGCCCATGCAGTTCAAAAAACCATTGCCATGAATCTTCTGGCCGGCGCGCTCACCGGCGGTTTTGTTCTGAAAAAACTGCTTTGGCCGGAAAAAACGGCTTTTTTCAAAAGCAAAGCTCTCCGCAATGTCCTGGGTGGCTTTCTTCTGGCTTTGACCGTGGCCGGCGAAGTGCTGGTGTGCTGCACGGTGCAGCGTTTTGGACAAACCTGGCAGGGAGAAGAGCAGATGGTGCACAGCCAGCTCTTTCTTCTGGTGCTGCTTTATGTCAATATGCTGTTCTGCATTCTGGTCACCCCAAAATCCACAGGATACCGCTATTGGTGGATCACCGCAAAAGAGTTTTTCAAAGAACTGGAGGAAAAGGAAAAGAAGTGATATCATCTTTTTCTGAATAAGTTTTCCCCTTTGCCTACGCCGCCCGACATTCAGGCGGCGTAGGCTTTTTAATCAGTATTTTGTAATGGAATCATTTCCGAATACCCTATTTGGGCAGGGGAAATTTCCAGAGTACAAAGCCGCACTTGCAGTTCATCCACCCCTTGGACGAAGAGTCTCTCGCCCGCAAAAAGGAGGGTTGCCTACCGCATGCACGCTGTTTTCAGGCGCTAAAAGAGCCGTAACTTGCGTGTGGGATGTTTTTGCGGTAACATGATTCTATATGGGCGCTGAACCAAAAGCACCCCCGAAACAGGAGAAACGATATGAAATGTTTGCATCTGTCCGATCTGCATCTGGGCCGCAGACTGCGGGAAGCGGATCTGGAAGAGGATCAGAACTATCTTTTAAATGAAATTTTCAACATCGCTGTGGAAAAACGTGTGGACGCGGTGCTGATTGCCGGTGACGTGTACGACCGCAGCGTTCCCACCGTGGGTGCGGTGCGGATGTTTGACGAATTTCTGACCCGGCTTTCCAAAGCACACATTCCCGTGTATGTGATCAGCGGTAACCACGACAGTGCCGAGCGTCTGGGATTTGCGGACCGGCTTCTGGACGAAAAAGGTGTGCATCTTGCCTGCGTGTTCGACGGCCAATTGGTGCGCTATCCGTGCCGGGACGATTTTGGCCCCGTGACCATCTGGGCCATGCCTTTTTTAAAACCCGCGTCCGTGCGGCGTTTTTATCCGGAAGAATCCATTGAAAGCTACACCGATGCCGTGGCGGTGGTTTTGAAAAAAGCCAATCCGGATTTTTCGCAGCGCAATGTGCTGATTGCCCATCAGTTTGTAACGGCTGTGGGCTGGGATACTCAGCGGTGCGAGTCCGAGACGCTGAGCCTCGGCACGCTGGACAACGTGGATGCGTCCGTGTTCGACGGCTTTGACTATGTGGCGCTGGGACATGTGCACGGCGCCCAGCGAGTGGGGCGGGATACGGTGCGCTACTGCGGCGCACCGTTCAAATATTCCGTGGACGAAGCCCGGGGCGAAAAGGGTGTTCTGCTGGTGGAACTTTTGAAAAAAGGCCGGGTGGATGTGGAAAAAATTCCCCTCTCTTTTCTGCGCGACGTGCGCAGAGTGAAGGGAACGCTGGAACAGATTCTCACCCACGCGCAGCCATCGGAGGATTATATGCACGTGGTGCTCACCGACGACACGCCTTTGACCGACGCGGCCGCCCGGGTGCGCGCGGTGTACCCCAACCTCGTAAAACTGGAATTTTCCGCCCGTCACGGGCAGGACAGCGCTCCAGCCCGCGCCGAGGAGATGCTGCGCAAAACGCCGCTGGAACTGTTCGGAGATTTTTATAAACAGGTGCACGGCAGCGATATGACCGAGGAAGAGAATGCCCTGATGGAACAGGTGTTTGAGGAGGTGCGGGAATGAGACCGCTGTATCTTTCCCTGTGCGCCTTCGGCCCCTATGCAGGCAAGGAAGAACTGAATTTGGAAAAGTTCGGCCAGAGTGGCCTGGTGCTGGTGGCCGGCGATACGGGTGCGGGCAAAACCACCATCTTTGACGCGGTGTGCTATGCTCTGTTCGGCAAGCTCAGCGGCCGGGTGCGGGGCGTGGAGACCGTTCGCAGCGACTATGCCGCCCCCGGGGATGAAACCTATGTGAAGCTGACCTTTGAGCACCGGGGTAAAACATATCGCATCCGCCGCACCCCGGAATATATGCGCCCCAAAATGCGGGGCGAGGGCATGACCCAGCACGATGCCACCGCGGAGTTTTACGCCCCGGACAAACCGGTGCTGGACAAACTGCGGGACGTGAACCGGGCGGTGAACGATTTATTGGGCATCGACGCGGACCAGTTCCGCCAGATCGCCATGATCGCCCAGGGCGAGTTTGTAGCGCTGCTGAATACCGCCGGTGAGGAGCGCAGCAAGATTCTGCGCCAGATTTTCAGCACCGGACTGTACCGCAGGGCTCAGGACCGTTTGAAAGAGATGGCCGCTCAGTGCAACCGGGAGACCGAACAGGGAAACCAGCTTTTGCGCCGTCAGTTTGAAGTTCTGCGGCCGGATACAGAGGAAAGCGCCCGGCAGCTGGAAGAACTTTTGAAGGACGAGGGCTGTGTGTACCGGGGCGAAGAGGTGCTGGAACTGGCTGTTCGCATGAACCGGGCGGACGAAGAACGGGTCCGGCAGTGGGAGCAGCAGGACCAGCAGCAGGCCCGGGAGTGGGAACAGCTGGCCACCCGGCTGGAGCAGGCCCGACAGACGGAAAAACTCCTGGAACAGCGCCGTCAGCTGATGCAGCGGCAGCAGGAATTTTCCAGGCAGGACGAAGAACTGGCCCGGCGCACCCGGGAACTGGCGCTTTGGGAGAGCGCGGCCCGCAAGACGGGTCCGGCGGAAGACCATTGGCGACAGGCTCAGATGCAGGCGGAGAGCTGGGAGAAAAAGAGTGCGGCCGAGACCGCGCTACGTGAAGAATTGAAGCAGGCAGGCGACCGGGAACTGGCGCTTTGGAATACAACTCAGCAGCAGAAAAAAGAGCTGGTCCCCCTGGCAGCGGAAATCGCCCGGCTGGAGGAGACACTTCCTTTGTACCGGGAGGCGGAACAGGCGCAGCAGAGGGCTGCGGTTTTGGAACAGAGCCTTGCCCGGCAGGAAGAACAGCGCCTGGCGGCGGACAAAGAGCAGGAGGTCCTGTCGCAAAAAATTGAACAGGTCACCCGGTGTTCCGCGGCAGCGGGCCAGACATCTGCCCGGCTGGAACAGGCCCGGCAGGCTTGTCAGAAGCTGGAAGAGCAAAAGAAGGAAGCCCGGCGGCTGAGCGAAGCGCTGCAGCAGTGCGGAGTTCTGCGAAAACACGCAGACCAGGCCCGCACAGAGTACGAAGCCTGCAACGGTGCGTACCGGACTTGCCGTCAGAATTATGAAGAGTTGGAGCAGCGTTTCTGGAACAGTCAGGCCGGTGTGATGGCCGCCCGGCTGGAGGAAGGCCTTCCCTGCCCCGTGTGCGGCAGCACGCATCATCCCCAGCCAGCGGCGCGGCAGAAAAATGCCCCGGACGAGGCCGGGCTGCGCAAGGCACAGAAAGAGCTGGAACAGCAGCGCGCCCGGGTGCAGCAGATGTCGCTGGACAGCGGCCGCGCCGTTCAGAAATTTGAGAGCGCCCGGGATCAGTGCTTTGCGGATGTGCAGGCGCTGTGCGGCGCCGAGCCCGGAGACGGCAACGATGCGCGGAATCTTTTGAAAGAGCTGGGCACATCGCTGGCACAGCAAAGTCAGCAGGCGGCTGCGGAATTGCAGCAGGCCGGGGCTGCCAACGATGAGGCCGCCCGGGCGGCCCGGGAGCTGCCGGGATTGCAGCAGCGCCGCCGGGAGCTGGAAGACCGGCGAGGCAAAGCACAGGAGCAGCAGGCCCGGGACCGGCAGGAGTTGGCCGCGCTGCAGGCCCGCCGCAAGGAACTGGCCGCCCGCCTGTCCAGCGGAACCCGGACCCAGGCCCAGGAGATGCTGGAAAAACAGCGGGAAAAGCACAGAGTGTTGGAGCAGACGACCGGTGCGGCACAGCAGCGCTGGCAGGATTACTGCGCCCGCCTGCAAAGTGCTGAACAGCTGTGCGAGACCTATGCAAAGCAGGCTGAGCAGGCCCGCCGCGCCCGGGATGAGGCAAAACAGGCGCTGGAGCAGGCGGTGCGTCAGGCCGGATTTGCCGATGAGGCGGAATGCCGCGCCCACCGGGTGCCGGAAGAACAGCTGGAAGCCCGCCGCAAAGAACTGGAAGAAGCCCGGCGGCAGCGCAGTGCCTGCGCCGCCCAGCGGGAGAGCCTGGACAAGCAGCTGGAGGGGCGGAAGGCGGAAGATGTGCCTGCCCTGACACAGCAGCTGGAGGCGCTGCGTGCCCGGCGGCAGGAGGCCGCGGCCGCAGGCCAGCAGCTGCACACCCGCCTGTCCATGAACCGGGAAGCGCAGAAAAATCTGGAGAAAATTCTCAAGGACAATCAGGCAGTGCAACACCGGGCCGCCGTAGTTCAGAAGTTGAACCGCACGGCCAACGGAACCCTGACCGGGGGCCTTGGCCGCAAGCAGTTCGAGCAGTATGTGCTGACGGCGCATTTCGAAAACGCCGTCGCCGCGGCCAACCGGCGCTTTGTGCGCATGACCGACGGCCAGTTCGAACTTCTGTGCCACAACCGGGCCGACGGCCGGGGCCAGAGCACGCTGGATCTGGATGTGCTGGACAATTATACTGGCAAGGTGCGCAGTGTGCGCAGCCTGTCCGGCGGCGAGTCCTTTAAGGCGGCGCTGTGTCTGGCACTGGGCCTTTCGGACGTGATTCAAAGCTATGCAGGCGGTGTGCAGATCGATGCCATGTTCATCGACGAGGGTTTCGGCACGCTGGATGCCCAGTCCATGGAGAAAGCGCTGGAGGCGCTGCAGGGACTGACCGAAAGCCGCCGGCTGGTGGGCATCATCTCCCATGTGGCCGAATTGCGGGAGCGCATTGACAAGCAGCTGGTGGTGCGCAAGACTCCCCGGGGCAGCAGCATCGAAATGAAGGTATAAAAAAAGAGTGGCGGTTTTCGCCACTCTTTTTTGCTGTTATTCCATCACAGCGCCTTTGTTTGCGCCGGAAACAAGTTTTGCGTAGCGGGACAGCCAGCCGGTGGTCACCCGGGGTTCGGGTGCCTTCCAGGCAGCACGGCGGCGCTCCAGCTCCTCGTCGGAGACTTCCGCGTTCACCTTGCCCGCGGGAATGTCGATGGAGATGATGTCCCCTTCCTGCACCAGAGCGATGTTGCCGCCCTGGGCCGCCTCGGGCGCCACGTGACCGATGGAGGCGCCGCGGGACGCGCCGGAGAACCGGCCGTCGGTGATCAGCGCCACGGATTTGTCCAGCTTCATGCCCGCCAGCGCACTGGTGGGGTTCAGCATCTCACGCATGCCGGGGCCGCCTTTGGGGCCTTCGTAGCGGATGACCACCACGTCGCCGGGGTGGATTTGGCCGCTGTAGATGGCCTGGATGGCGTCGTCCTCACTGTCGAACACCCGGGCCGGACCGCTGTGAACCAGCATCTCGGGCGCCACGGCGCTGCGCTTGACCACGCAGCCGTCTTTGGCGATGTTGCCCCACAGAATGGCGATGCCGCCGGTCTTGGAGTAGGGGTTGTTGGTGGGACGGATGTTGGTTTCGTCCAGATTTTTGGCGCCGGCAATGTTCTCGCCCACGGTCTTGCCCGTCACGGTGGGCAGGCTGGTGTCCAGAAGTCCCAGTTCGGCCAGCTGCGCCATCACCGCGGGCACACCGCCCGCCGCGTTCAAATCTTCCATGTGCGTGGGGCCGGCCGGAGCCAGGTGGCAGAAGTTGGGCACCTTGGCGCTCAGCTCGTTGAAGGTCTCCAGACTCATGGGGACGCCCGCCTCATTGGCAATGGCCAGCAGATGCAGAACGCTGTTGGTGCTGCAGCCCAGGGCCATGTCCGTAGCTACGGCGTTGCGGAAAGCCGCCGGAGTCAGAATGTCCCGGGGGCAAACGTTCTTTTCCACCAAATCCACAATGCGCATGCCCGCGTGCTTTGCCAGCTGAGTGCGGGCAGCCATCACGGCGGGAATGGTGCCGTTGCCGGGCAGCGCCATGCCGATGGCCTCGCACAGGCAGTTCATGCTGTTGGCGGTGTACATGCCGGAGCAGGAACCGCAGCCCGGGCAGGTGTGCAGGGTGTAGTCCTCCAGAACGTCCTCATCGATCAGGCCCGCCTTGTAGCTGCCCACTGCCTCGAACATCTGAGACAGGGACACGTGACGCTTGCCCTGACGGCCGGACAGCATGGGTCCGCCGCTGATGACAATGGAGGGAATGTTCAGCCGGGCAGCTGCCATCAGCATGCCGGGCACGATTTTATCGCAGTTGGGCACCAGAACCAGGCCGTCCAGCGCGTGGGCGCGGGCCATGGTCTCCACACTGTCACAGATGAGTTCGCGGCTGGGCAGGGAGTATTTCATGCCCACATGTCCCATGGCGATGCCGTCGCACACGCCGATGGCGGGCATCAGAATCGGGGTGCCGCCGGCCATGCGCACGCCGGCCTTGACCGCGTCGGCCAGTTTGTCCAGATGGGCGTGGCCGGGAACGATCTCACTGAAGGCGCTGACCACGCCGATCAAAGGCCGGTCCAGCTCCTCGTCGGTATATCCCAAGGCGTAGAACAGACTGCGGTTGGGCGCGCGCTCGGCGCCTTTTGTCACTTGTTCACTGTTTCTCAACGTTCTTCATCCTTTCCCCCACGGCCGTATGCAATCCGGCCGGAATTTCTATTAGTATAGCACGCTTTGTGCAAAACTGCAAAAGATGTCCCAAACAAACGGGGCCGGCCCGGTTTTCGCGTTGCTTTTTTGGAAAGAATGGGTATAATGAAAGAATATATTTGAAATAAGGAGGCGGGCCACATGGAGTTTCGGGTCACGCGCGGCGGCGCTGCGCTCATCGGATTTTGGGCGATTCTGGCAGGCGCGCTGGTTTCGTTTCCCTTCTGGCTGTTGGACGCCGCGGCCGCGATGCTTGGGCTGGCCGTGTGGTGCGCGGTGTGCGTGTGCATTCTGGTGCCCCGCTGGGCCTCCTGCCGGGTGCGGGTGGGAGGCAACCATCTCACCGTGCGCAAGGGGCTGCTCTTTTTGGTCACGAAGCGCATGCCCCTGCGGTTTATCACCGGCTGCCGCATTGTGCAGACACCGCTGGGCCGCCGAAGCGGAGGCTGCGTGCTGGTATTGATTGCCTCGGGCACGTCCACCATCATTCCGGGCGTGTGCCAGGCGGATGCCGAGCAGCTGGCTGCCAAGCTCTCTCACGGGGGAAAACTGTTGTGAGCGGGCGGCGGCGGTTTCACATCCTGTACTGCCTGCGGCTGTTCCGGTACGCTCTGCTTTTGTGCCTTGTGCCGATGATCCGGGCTCTGATCGTCTTTGACTGGGAAAGCCTGTTCACGGCTCTGGGGCAGGACGCGGCTATTCTGGTGTTCTTCCTGGCAGTGGCGTTGGTGCGCTGGTGGGCCACAGGATTTGTGCTGACCAGCGACAGCTTTGAAGCACAGACCGGAGTGCTGGTGGAAAACCGGTACGCCTTTTCCAAGGAGAGTGTGGCGGTGCTGGAGGTCGTGCGTCCCCTGTACTGCCGGATGACCGGGGCCAGCAGGGTGACTTTGTACTTTCAAAACTACGCGGCGCCACGCCGGTTTACCTGCTATCTGACCAAAAAGGACGCTCAGACGCTGGCAGATATGCTGATGCCCGTGCGTCAGGACCATTCCATCTTTTCCCCCACAGGGTATGAAAAACTCAGTTTTGTGATGCTCAGCGCCAACGTGCTCACGGCCAGCGCCTTTGCCTGGGTCAGCTTTGACCGCATGCAGGACGTGCTGGGCGACAGCGTGCGCCAGCTTGCCTGGACGCGGTTTGAGCAGATGGAACTGCTGGTGGAGCGCATTCTGCCTGCGGGCCTGGCGGCGCTGGCCACTTTGTTCTTTCTCATCGGCGGGCTCACTTTCTTCTATGCTTTTCTGCATACCGCGGGTTTTCGGGTGTGCCGCAACGGCGGCGTGATCATCTGCAAGGGCGGCCTGATCACAAAGGTGGAACGCCGCGTTCGCCTGCGCGGCGTGTCCGCCTGTGACATTCGCGTCACTCCGGCGGCCCGGCTGCTGCGCCGGTATCCGGTGTTTGTGGCAGCGGGCAGTTTTCACAGCGATGTGCCTCTGTTTGCAGTAAAAAAGAATCAGGAGGCTCAGGTGGAGGCGCTGCTGCCGGGTTATTCCAAGCCGGACGGCCCTTTGTGCGATCCGGACCGGAAAAGCCGTGTGCAGTACCTGTGGAAGCCGGGCGCGCTTTTGGCATTCGGGCTCGCCCTGTGCGGCGTGGCCTTCAATGTGATACCCGGAATTCTGCCGGTTCTGGCGGCGTGGGTGCTGGGGGCCCTGGGATGTATGTTGGTCTCGCTGGAAGGCCTGACCCGGGAAGGTCTGTGCAAAAACGAGAACCGCACTCTGTCGGTGGTCTTCACCCGCTTTTTCACAAGGCACGAGGTCTGTGTGCTGACCCAGGACCTTTCTTATGTGCTGTTTGAACACCCCTTCTCGGTCAGCGAGGGCCGGTGCGACGTGACGGTTCGCCTGCCCAGCCGGGTTCGGTACAAGGCACGGGGCGTGTTGCAATTCAAAGTGCGCAGCATCCCCTTCAGTTTATAAAAAGGAGTTATTGGATGTATCAGGCTGTGATCTTTGATCTGGACGGAACACTTTTGAACACCATCGGCGATTTGGCCGCGGCGGGTAATTTCACGCTGCATCAAATGGGATTCCCCGGCCACACGGTGGAAGAATACAAATACATGGTGGGCAACGGCATACCCATGCTGCTGCACCGGATGCTGCCCGAAACAGAGCGCACCGAAGAAAACGAGCGAAAAGCAGCAGAACTGTTCTTTCCCTATTACGACGCCCACAAGGAGGATACCACCGCCCCTTATGAGGGAATCCCCGCCCTGCTGGAACATCTGCGGAGTGCAGGGGTGAAACTAGGCGTGGTTTCCAACAAGGAGGATCACCTTACAAAGCAGGTGATCGGGCAATATTTCCCCGGTGTGTTTGACGATGTGCGGGGCCACGTGTTGGGAACCCCCACCAAGCCGGACCCCCATCTGGTGAATGAGATGCGCGCCGCTTTCGGCCTTGCGGCGGAGCAAGTGCTGTACGCGGGGGACAGCAACGTGGACATGTTCACCGCCAACAATGCAGGCCTGGACGGCTGCGGCGTGCTGTGGGGCTTCCGCACCGCAGATGAGTTGCGGGAGGCCGGCGCCTCGTACCTGGTACATACGCCCGCCCAGCTGGAACAGCTGGTGCTGAATCCGTAAAAAAAGCGCGTGGAGAAATCCACGCGCTTTTTTATGGCAGTTTTCGGTTTTGAAGCGCCGCAATGACCGCCGCGGCCAGCAGCGTCACGGGCCAGAACAGCAGGCCGTACACACCTGCAACGCCGTAATGGATGTACCCGGGCTCCCGGTAACAGACCAGTGCCCAAATCAGATCGGTGAGTACTTCCGCCGCCAGAAACCAGAAAATCACGTTTTTGACAGCGCCCTTTCTGCGGCGGCGCTTACCTATTAAAAGAGCCCCGAAATAGACCGCTGCGCACAGCACCCAGCCCACCAGCCAGAGTTCGGCTCCGCGAAACTGTCCCAGAGAGAGAATGGCCGTGCACATGGGGATTCCTCCTTTTTCTGTCAGAACCGGCCCGCGTCCCGCAGGGCTTTCACTTTCAAAATGGCCGTGCAGGTCTTACCGTCCACAATTTCACCGGAGAGCACCTTCTCCACCGCCTCGCTCAAAGGCATGGTGAACACCGAGAGAAACTCGTCCTCGTCCAGATGCTGCCCCACCGGATGCAGATCCTTGGCGGCGTACAGATAAATGATCTCGCTGCAATAGCCGCAGGTGGGAATCATGGGCGACAGATCCACATAGGTGTCCGCCTGCAGGCCTGCCTCTTCGCCCAGCTCCCGCTTGGCCGCCTCAAAGGGGTCCTCGCCCTTTTCCAGCTTGCCTGCGGGAATCTCAATCAGCTCTTTGTCCAGCGCGTAGCGGTACTGGCGCACCAGATACACTTCGTCTTTGTCGTTCAGGGCCACAATGCCCGCTCCCCCGTGGTGATGCACCACTTCGCGGGTGGAGGTGCGGCCGTTTTCCAGCTCCACCTTGTCCACGGTCACGCGGATGACCCGCCCGTTGTAAATTTCCTGTGAATCCAGCGTCTTTTCAAAATGCGCCATGACATATGCTTCCTTTCCCTATTCTGTTTCGTCCCCGGAAAGCGCGGCTCCGTCCCGGACGCAGCGCACTTTTTCCACCCGCCGCTCGCTGGTTTTCAGAACCGTGAACACAATGCCGCCGTAATGGACCTGCGCGTGCTCGTTCTCGTCGGGAATGCGCCCCAGCCGGTCAATGACCAGACCGCCCACGGTGTCGATGTCGTCGGGGTCGTCCTCATCGGGCTCGGGCATTTCCAACCCGAAGGCGTCAAACAAATCTTCCAGATCCGCTGCGCCGGTGGCAATGAAGCCATCCCCGTCCGCCACCAGATCTTCTTCCTCATTGTCATATTCGTCCTGGATGTTGCCCACAATCTCCTCCAGCACGTCCTCCATGGTCACAAGTCCGCTGGTGCCGCCATAGTCGTCCACCACCACGGCGATCTGAGTGTGCTTGCGCCGGAACTCCAGCAGAAGCTCCCGTGCGCGGCAGGCCTCGGGCACAAACATGGCCTTGCGCATATGATTGGCCGCCAGTTCGCTGCTGCGGGCAGGATCGTCCCACAAGCCGAACAGATCTTTCACGTGCAGCATACCCACCACATCGTCCAGGGTTTTGTGGTATACGGGAATGCGGGAGATGCCTTCGGCCATGGCCAGGCGAACCACGTCGCCAATGTTGGCCGTGTCCGCCACACTGACAATCTCTGTGCGGTGGGTCATCACGTCTTCGGCGGTCACATCGTCAAACTCCACGATGCTGGCAATCATCTTTTTCTGATTTTCATCGATGAGAGACTGCTCTTCCACGTCCTCCACCATGTTCATCAGCTCTTCTTCGGTCACGCCGCTGTCCGCGGTGGTTCCGGTCATCTTGAAGAGAAGTTTGGCCGGTGCGGTCAAAACTTTGCCCAATGTACCGGCAAGCTTCAGCGCTCCCGCGCGGCTGCCCGCGAAACCAAAGGCGAACACCGCCACCCCAGCCAGAACGTACACCAAAAGGCCGGGAACCGCCCACAAAAGCCAGCCATGTCCGGCCAGCAGCAGGCACAGGCGCCAGAAAAAGGCGCCGAACAAAAGGCTTAAAAGAACGGCCGCTCCTGCGGCCCGATCCGAAAATCCAAGACGAGAGGACTTTTCCCGCTCATCGTCATCACCGGACAGCACTCCGCCCGCCCAATAGGCAGCCAGCAGAGAGCCAAGTCCCAGCACTACGCAGATCAAAATGGAAAGACCATCCGGGTCCATGAAAAAACAAACTCTCCTTTTTTCGTCAAATCATGTGCTCTCCATACAGCGCACAATTACTTATATAATAAAGTATTTAAAAGGCTCTGTCAATCGAAACAGGCCGTGGAAAGACAGGTTAAACTTAACTGGTTTTCTCTAGTTAAAATTCCACAAAGAAGCGCCGTACCACGATGCGGAATTTGTGGTTTTTTACCCGAAAAACCATCGGAAAGGGCCGGAAGCTTGTTTACTTTTGGCGGCGGATTTGTTACAATAATACAGAGCGCGGACAGTTGAACTTTTCCGTTTCCGAAGGTTCCGGCGGCGATTTTTGCGGTGCACGTGGCCGCAAAACATACGCGGGCCCGCAGGTTGCGGGGGCGCGGCTGTTCTGCATTCAAAACATTTGAAGCGGAGGAAGAAAAATGCCAAGATCTAAAAAATCTATGGACGGCAACACCGCTGCGGCGCATGTAGCATATGCGTTTACAGAAGTTGCCGGTATCTACCCCATCACCCCGTCCAGCCCGATGGCGGACATGGTCGACCAGTGGAGTGCTGCTCACCAGAAAAACATCTTCGGAACCGAAGTCAAGGTTATGGAGATGCAGTCTGAGGCAGGCGCTGCCGGTACCGTTCACGGCTCTCTGGCCGCCGGCGCTCTGACCACCACCTTCACGGCTTCTCAGGGCCTGTTGCTGATGATCCCCAACATGTACAAAATTGCGGGTGAGTTGCTGCCCTGCGTGTTCCACGTGTCCGCACGTACCGTTGCCAGCCACGCGCTGAACATCTTCGGCGACCACTCCGACGTGTACGCCTGCCGTCAGACCGGCTTTGCCATGCTGGCCGAGTCCAACCCGCAGGAAGTCATGGACCTGGCTCCCGTTGCTCACCTGACTGCCATCGAAGGCCGCGTTCCCTTTGTGAACTTCTTCGACGGCTTCCGTACTTCTCACGAGATCCAGAAGATCGAAGTGTGGGATTACGACGATCTGAAAGAAATGACCGATATGGACGCGGTGAAGGCGTTCCGCGATCACGCGCTGAACCCCGAGCATCCCTCCATGCGCGGTTCTCACGAGAACGGCGACATCTTCTTCCAGCACCGTGAAGCCTGCAACAAATTCTATGAGGCTGTTCCCGGCATCGCCGAGAAATACATGCACAAAATCAACGAGAAACTGGGCACTCACTATGAGCTGTTCGAGTACTACGGCGCTGCCGACGCAGACCGCGTCATCATCGCTATGGGCTCCATCTGCGACGTGGCTGAGGAAGTCATCGACTACCTGACCGCCAAGGGCGAGAAGGTCGGCCTGGTGAAAGTTCGTCTGTATCGTCCGTTCAGCGCTGAGCGTCTGCTGGCTGCTGTGCCTGCCACCGCCAAGAAGATCGCTGTTCTGGACCGCACCAAAGAGCCGGGCGCCTATGCCGAGCCTCTGCACCTGGATGTGCTGAGCGCCTTTGCTGAGGCAAAACGCGAAGCCACCATCATCGGCGGCCGCTATGGTCTGGGCTCCAAGGACACTCCTCCCGCAAGCGTGTTCGCTGTGTATGAGGAGCTGGCCAAAGACGCTCCCAAAGCCCGCTTCACCCTGGGCATCAACGACGACGTCACCTATCTGTCTCTGGAGGAGAAACCCGCTCCCAACACCGCTGCAGAAGGCACCAAAGAGTGCAAATTCTGGGGTCTGGGCGGCGACGGCACCGTTGGCGCCAACAAGAACTCCACCAAGATCATCGGCGACCACACCGACAAGTACATTCAGGCATACTTCCAGTATGACTCCAAGAAGACCGGCGGTGTGACCATCAGCCACCTGCGCTTCGGCGACAAGCCCATCCGTGCGCCCTATTACATCAACAAGGCGGACTTCGTGGCTTGCCACAACCCGTCCTATGTCATTAAGGGCTACAAGATGGTCAACGACGTAAAAGACGGCGGCGTGTTCATGATCAACTGCCAGTGGAGCGACGAAGAGCTGGCTCACCATATGCCGGCTGAGGCAAAACGCTACATTGCTCAGCACAACGTGCAGCTGTACACCATCAACGCCATCGACAAGGCCATCGAGATCGGCCTGGGCAAACGCACCAACACCATTCTGCAGTCTGCGTTCTTCGCACTGGCCGGTGTTCTGCCCCGTGAGGATGCCCTGAAATACATGAAACAGGCCGCTGAGAAATCCTTCGCCAAGAAGGGCCAGGCCATCGTTGAGATGAACTGGAAGGCCATCGACGCCGGCTTCGACGCTTATCACAAAGTGGAAGTCCCCGCCGACTGGGCCAACGCTCAGGACGAGGCTGACAACACCGCGCTGGCCGGCAATGCTGCCACCGTGGATATGGTCAAGAACGTCATGATCCCCGTTGCGAAGATGGACGGCGACAGCCTGCCCGTTTCCGCCTTTGAGAAATACGTGGACGGCCAGTTCGAGCAGGGCGCTGCTGCTTACGAGAAACGCGGCGTTGCCGTGACCGTTCCCGAGTGGGATGTGGACAAGTGCATTCAGTGCAACCAGTGCGCTTATGTCTGCCCGCACGCCACCATCCGTCCCTTCGCTCTGAGCGCTGACGAGGCCGCCAAGGCTCCCGCTGCTCTGAAGAGCAAGAAGATGACCGGCAAAGACTGCGGCGACTATGTGTTCACCATGACCGTTTCTCCGCTGGACTGCATGGGCTGCGGCGTCTGCGTAGGCGTGTGCCCGGCTCCTGGCAAAGCTCTGAAGATGGTTCCGCAGGAGAGCCAGCTGGCTCAGCAGGACGTGTTCGACTACTGCGTGGCCAACGTGGGCAAGAAACCCGGCATGATGGCCGAGACCACCGTCAAAGGTTCTCAGTTCAACCAGCCGCTGCTTGAGTTCTCCGGCTCCTGCGCAGGCTGCGCCGAGACCAGCTATGCCCGCCTGATCACTCAGCTGTTCGGCGAGCGTATGTTCATCTCCAACGCCACCGGTTGCTCCTCCATCTGGGGCGGCCCGGCTGCTACTTCTCCGTACACCCGCAACCGTCTGTCCGGCAAGGGCCCCGCTTGGGCGAACAGCCTGTTCGAGGACAACGCCGAGCACGGCTTCGGTATGTATCTGGGCCAGAAGGTCATTCGTGACAACCTGATCGCCCTGGTCAAAGAGATGGCCGAGAGCGACAAGGCCGACGAAGCCTTCAAAGCTGCTGCGAAAGCTTATCTGGACACCGTGGACGACGGCAAAGCCAACGGCGCTGCTGCCGATGCTCTGGTTGCCGAGGCAGAGAAACACGCTGCTGAGTGCGACAAGTGCAAAGAACTGGTGGAAAAGAAACAGTACCTGTCCAAGAAATCCGTGTGGATCTTCGGCGGCGACGGCTGGGCATATGACATCGGCTTCGGCGGTCTGGACCACGTCCTGGCTTCCGGCGAAGATGTGAATGTCATGGTCTTCGACACCGAGGTGTACTCCAACACCGGCGGCCAGGCCTCCAAGGCCAGCCAGATCGGCCAGGTTGCTCAGTTTGCCGCAGCCGGCAAGGCCATCGGCAAGAAGAGCCTGGCGGAGATCGCCATGAGCTATGGTTACGTCTATGTGGCTCAGATCGCCATGGGCGCTGACCAGAATCAGACCATCAAGGCGATTGCCGAGGCTGAGAGCTATCATGGCCCCTCCCTGATCATCGGCTATGCTCCCTGCGAGATGCACGGTGTTAAGGGCGGTATGACCAACTGCCAGAACGAGATGAAACGTGCTGTCCAGTGCGGTTACTGGAACATGTTCCGCTTCGATCCGCGCAAGAAGGCGGAAGGCAAGAATCCGTTCACCCTGGACTCCAAGGCTCCGACTACGGATTACAAAGAGTTCATCGAGAGCGAGACTCGTTACAGCCGTCTGCAGCGCGCCTTCCCGGAGCGTGCCGCCGAGCTGTTCGAGAAAGCTGCCAACGCGTCCAAGGACCGTTATGCTTACCTGAACAAGCTGACCAAGCTGTACGCACCCGACGAGGAGTAATCCTTCTTAAAAAAATGCAGCGGCAGGCCCACGGGCCTGCCGCTGTTTTTTGTATAAAAAAAGGGGCCGTCGGCCCCCTTTTTTTATTGTGCGCGGTTTTCTTTCAGCAAGTCGCGAATCTCGGTCAAAAGAACTTCTTCTCTGCTGGGCGCAGGCGCCGGTGCCTCGGCTTTTTCCTTTTCTGCCCGCCGGGTCAGCCGGTTGAAAGCCTGCACCAGAAGGAACATGCAGCCGGAAACCATCAAGAAAGACAGAACGGCGTTGATGAATTTGCCGATCATGATGGTGCCGCCGATGGTCAAAGATTCAAATACTGCGCTGTTTGGCGAAAAGAGCGTGAACAGCGGAGTGATCACATCCCCTACCAGACTGTTCACAATGGAGGTGAACGCAGAACCGACCACAACACCTACTGCCATATCAATGACATTTCCTTTCAGAGCAAAAGCCCGAAATTCTTTCATCCAACGTTTCATGATTTTCTTCCTTCCCTTTTTTTGAGCTTATCATACCGCATTTTTCACTGAGAGAAAAGCGGACAATCTGAAAATTTCTGTGAAAACGTGCCCCCTATGAAACGAACGCAAAAGCGTATATAATGTAATATAATAAGGAAGAAAAACAAAATGGTAAGAGGGAGTTGTGGTATGAAACATGGATTCGACGGGAAAGTCAAAGATTTTATGATGGATCTGCCCTATGATGTAGTGGGCAGTATTTTGTATGCACTGGGTGTTTATACGTTTGCCAAGTCCTCCAATTTTGCACCCGGCGGCGTGTCCGGTCTGGCGCTGATTTTCAACTATTTGTGGGATCTTCCCATCGGCACGATGTCCCTGGTGTTTAATATCCCCATCGTCATCATCAGCTACAAGGTGCTGGGCAAATGGTTCCTGCTGAAAAGTTTGAAAACCATGGCCATCAGCACACTGTTTCTGGACGTGGTGTTTCCCCTGTTCCCCATGTATACGGGAAACCCGTTCCTGGCGGCGGTTTTTTCCGGCGTGGCCATGGGCGCAGGTTTGGCATTGATCTACATGCGGGGCTCTTCCACCGGCGGAACCGACTTTTTGATTGTAGCAGCCAAAAAGCTGTTTCCTCATTTTTCCATGGGGCAGATCACCATGCTGGCCGACGGCGTGATTATTGTGCTGGGCTGGCCGGTGTACGGCAATATGGACTCGGTGCTGTACGGTGTGGTTTCCGCTTTTGCCGCTTCGGTGGTGGTGGATAAGATTATGTACGGTGCAGGGTCCGGAAAATTGGCCATCATCATTACCACCCAGGGAAAAAGCATTGCTCAGCGCATCGACGAAGTCGTGGGCCGGGGTTCCACGCTGATGGGGGCCACCGGCGCCTATTCCGAAGCGGAGCGGGACCTGGTCCTGTGCGCCTGTTCCAAGTCGGAAATCTACAAGGTACAGAGCGCAGCCCATGAAATCGATCCCGACGCATTTGTCATGGTGACCGAGGCCAACGAGGTATTTGGCGAGGGATTTAAAAGTCCCGGGCAGGCAGGATAAAAAACACAAAAGTGCATATTGCCCATTGGTTCGGCAGTGGATTTTTGTACGAGCTGTAATTTTTGGTTTTAAGATACAATTTCAACTTTTCAACAGGGTTTTACACATTGTATAGAGGGTTTTCCACCATTTTTGTTGAAAACTCAGTTGAAACTGTTTAAAAGTAGGGTTTTTCCGTGGAAGTTTTCAACATACAATGCAGGAAAAAAGTAGTGATTGAATAACAACCAGTTGAATTGCAGGCATGAGTTTGATACAATGGTCTACAAACTGCGGTGCGGCGCACACCACCGCAACAGCATACAACAAAAACAAATGGGTGCGCTGAAAGGGTTTGAAACATGTTTATGAAATGGGTTTACCGGCTGGAGCGCAAGCACGGCAATTTGTGCATTCACAACCTGATGATGGTGATCGTGCTGGGCCAGCTGCTGGTGTATCTGGCAGACCAGCTGACACCGGCCATTGCGCTGTCCAACCGTTTGATGCTGTATTGGCCTGCGGTCATGAGCGGTGAAGTGTGGAGAGTGCTCACCTTTGTGTTTGTGCCGGGAAACATGAGCGTTTTGATGCTGGCTGTGACGCTGTACTGCAATTATTTGATCGGACACGGGCTGGAGAGCACCTGGGGCGATTTCCGGTTCAACGTGTACTATTTGTTTGGCATGGTGGGCGCTGTGCTCTCTTCCGCGCTGTTCGGTGTGGGCACCAGCACATATTTGAACCTCTCGCTGTTCTTTGCCTTTGCCATGCTGTATCCGGATATGCAGTTTCTGTTCTTTTTCATTCTGCCCATCAAGGCAAAGTATCTGGGAATGATTTCCGGCGGCATCTGCCTGTTGCAGTTTGTGTTCGGGCCCTGGTACATCAAGGGCAGCATTCTGTTTTCTCTGCTCAATTTCCTGCTGTTTTTCGGCGAAGACTTCTTCCGTATGGCGCGGCAGGAAATCCGCTATGCAAAAAATCGCCGTGCCTGGCGCAACAATGGAAACAACTGGCGATAACCTTGCTCAAAAAGAGGCGGCCGTGTCTTTGGATGCGGCTGCTTTTTCATTTTTTTCAAAAAAGTACTGCACAGCCGTCGGTTTGTGGTATAATAGTACAAAGAGAAGCTTTCTCTGATAATGGGCGCTTGCCGCTCGAACCTTATAAGGAGGTTGTACATATGAAACTGATCACGGCTATTGTCAATAAAGAGGACTCCAACGCGGTCTGCAAGGCTCTGACTGGGGGCGGCTTCTCCGTGACCCGTCTGGCGACCACCGGCGGCTTTTTGATGGCGGGCAACATGACGCTTCTCATCGGCACCGAAGATGAAAAAGTGGACCAGTGCCTGGAACTGATTGCATCCTGCGCAAAACAGCGCAAAGAAGTGGTTCCCAGCACAGCCAGCTACGGCATCGGTGTGACCACAGCTTATCCGCTGGAAGTAACTGTGGGCGGCGCGACGGTGTTTGTCACCAACGTCGAGCGTTTTGAAAAGCTGTAATGGCTGCATTGGATGCCCTTTGGGGCAATGATATGCTGAAACAAAGCCTCTCGGCCGCACTTGCGGCCGGGCGGCTTTCTCATAGTGTGCTTCTCTGCGGCGAGGCGGGCACGGGCGCGGGTTTCGCGGCGCGCTGCCTGGCCGCAGATTATCTTTATCCACAGGGTGGCCCGGGTGCGGCCCAGGTACTGGCCGGTGAAAGCAGCGAAGTGCTGGTGCTGAAGGGTGAAGGTGTATCCGGTGAGATCAAAATCGATGCTGTGCGCGCAGTTCGCCGCGAAGTGTACAGCACAGCCCTGTCTGCCCAGGGCCGTGTGGTGCTGATTGAGGGCGCCCACAAGCTGAACGCCGCCAGCGCAAATGCGCTTTTGAAAGTCATCGAAGAACCGCCCGAAGGAGTGCTGTTTCTGCTGACGGCTCCGGGTGAGGCGGTGGTGCTGCCCACCATCCGCAGCCGGTGCTGTTCCTACAGCCTGGCGCCTGTGAGCGTGGAAGAATGCGTCCGCTATCTGGAAACGCACTTTCCGGGCCATGCGGGCAACCGGCAGCTGGCCAGTGTGTTCGGTGGAAAAATCGGCAGCGCCCGGCGCTGCATAGAAGACCCTCAGCAGCAGTCGTACCTGAACGACGCGCTGACCCTGGGGAAAGCCGTTGCCAAACGGGACGCCTATGGCGCCATGGTGCTGTTGGCCGGCTATGAAAAAGATCGATTCGGCCTGCTGCGCCTGTTGGAGTTCTTTTCCAATGTGTGCAGCGCGGCTTTGCGCGGAACGCCGGACATTCCGGTGGACGCGGCTCGGGCGGCGGATTGCCTGCCCGGTGTCTTTTCCGCATCGCGCGCGGTATCGGCCAATGTCAGTGCAAAATTGGTGCTGACCAATCTGGCCATTCGGCTGTGCGCCTGAATTTCTCTTGAAGCGCTGCCTAAATCATGCGCCGTAGGCAGCGGCATTGACACCCCCGCCCACGGCAGCGGAAGGAAGGTTTATGACGAAAGTGATCAGCGTCCGTTTTAAACAAACGGGCAAACAGTATTATTTTGATCCGGGCGATCTGATGATTGCCAAAGGGGATCATGTGATTGTGGAGACTGCCCGCGGCACAGAGTGCGGCGAAGTGGTGCAGGGCGTGCACGAGGTGCCCGATGCCAGCATTGTAAAACCGCTGAAGACGGTGACGCGCATGGCAGACGCTCTGGATGTGCGCCGCATGGAAAAAAACCGCGCGGATGAAAAACACGCTTTTGAAGTGTGCACCGAGCGCATCCAGAAACACGGCCTGGACATGAAGCTGGTGGACGTGGAGTACACGCTGGACCGTTCGAAGATTCTGTTCTACTTCACCGCGGACGGCCGCATTGATTTCCGTGAGCTGGTCAAGGACCTGGCGGGCGTGTTCCGCACCCGCATTGAGCTGCGTCAGATCGGCGTGCGGGATGAGAGCAAAATGCTGGGCGGCCTTGGCATTTGCGGGCAGCCCTTCTGTTGCAGCCGGTTTTTGAAAGATTTTCAGCCGGTTTCCATCAAAATGGCCAAAGAGCAGGGCCTGTCGTTGAACCCCACCAAAATTTCGGGCAGCTGCGGCCGTTTGATGTGCTGCCTTGCCTATGAGCAGCCCGCCTACGAGTATCTGAACCGGGTAACTCCCGGAGTGGGCAGCGTGGTCAAGACGCCGGAAGGCGAAGGCACGGTTGTGGAAGTAAATGTGATCGCCGGTTCCCTGCGGGTCCGGCTGGAAGGTTCTACCACCATTTTTAAAACGTTCCACAAATCGGAGTGCCAGTATCTGCGGGGCGGAAAGCGTGCGCCTCAGCCCGAGCAGCCTGAGCCGGAAGTGTAAAGCAGCTAAAATTTGGTCAATCAGACCTTGAAAAATCTGCGGTTTATGATACAATAAGAGCACGTAGGAAACTACATGTCCCTTGGGACGAACGCCGCATGTGCCATCCGCGCTTTGGCAGGTGTGGCCGTACTTGAACATGCGCGGAGGAAAGGATGGAAGAAGTATGGCTTATCAGATTAGTGACGAATGCGTATCTTGCGGCACTTGCGCGGGCGCTTGCCCCGTGAGCGCGATCTCTGAGGGTGACGGTAAGTACGTGATCGACGCCGATGCTTGCATCAGCTGCGGCACCTGCGCCGGTGAGTGCCCGGTCGGTGCGATCTCCGAGGGCTAATCCTCATATGAATCAGGGCAAGGCGGGCAGTTTGCCCGCCTTGTTTTTTGCCGGAAAGGAGCGAGAGAGTTGCGCGCAGAGCGTCTTGTGAACGGCACGGCCGTGTTTGTGGACGGGGCGTACCGGTTCGGACAGGACGCCATGCTGCTGAGCGCCTTCTGCAAGGTGCGCCGGGCCGAACGGGCGTGCGATCTGGGCACGGGTTGTGGAATCATTCCCCTGCGCTGGCATGACCGGGGTCACCGGGGACCATGCTATGGAGTGGAACTGCAGGCCGGCGCCCTGGCACTGCTGGAAAAAGCCCTGGCGCAGGGCGGTATGGAGCACATCGTTCCGGTCTGTGCGGATCTGCGGACCTGGCGTCCGGCAGAGGCGGGCCTGTTTGATGTGGTGTGCTGCAATCCCCCCTACTTCACCGGAGGCCGGCAAAGCCCGGACCCGGCCCGGGCGGATATGCGCCATGAGCGCACCTGCACGCTGGAGGACGTGTGCCATACCGCGTCCGAGCTGCTGCGAGACGGCGGCCGCCTTTGCCTGTGCCAGAGGCCTGAGCGTTTGGCCGATGTGATGAATGCCATGCGCGCCGCCCGCATCGAACCCAAGCGTTTACAGTTTGTAGCAGCCCGGCCCGATCGGGAGCCGGTGCTGTTTTTGATTGAGGGGCACAAAAACCGTGCGCCCGGCCTGCGGGTTCTGCCGGTGTTTATCACCCAGCGGGAGGACCGCAGCCCCAGCGATGAAATTTTGGCGGTTTACGGCCAGACAAGGGAGGAACAATCATGAGCGGGACCCTGTACATTGTGGCAACGCCCATCGGCAACCTGGGCGATCTGACGCCCCGGGCAGCCAAAACCTTTGAAGAAGTGGATTTTATCGCGGCCGAGGACACTCGGGTCACATTGAAACTGCTGAATCATCTGGGAATCAAAAAGCCGCTGGTCAGCTATTACGAACACAACCTGAAAGAGCGGGGCGAGTACATTCTGAATCGCATTGCCGCAGGGGAAAACTGCGCTTTGTGCTCCGACGCCGGAATGCCTGCGGTGTCCGATCCGGGCGAAGTCATTGTGCGGGACGCTCACGCAAGAGGAATTCCCGTGTGCCCGGTGCCGGCTGCCAGCGCGGCGGTGACGGCATTGTGCGTATCCGGTCAGGTGACCGGGCGCTTTGTGTTTGAGGGCTTTTTGCCCACCAACCGCCGCCAGAAAAAAGACCGGCTGGACCAGTTGAAAGACGAGCAGCGGACCATGATTTTTTACGAGGCGCCCCATAAGCTGCCCACCACGCTGCGGGATTTTCTGGATACCTTCGGCGCGGACCGCAGCATGACGGTCTGCCGGGAGCTGACCAAGCTTCACGAGGAAATTCGTGTGACCACCGTGGGAGAGGCCGAGGCCTGGTACCGGGAAAATCCGCCCCGGGGTGAGTTTGTGTTGGTGCTGGCCGGTGCGCCTGAACCCTGCCGGCAGGAGCTGACGCTGGAAGAGGCGGTTGCTCTGGCACGGCGCCGCATGGAGGAAGGATTGAGCGCTACGGCCGCCGCCAAAGAGGCCGCCGCCCAAAGCTCCTTTTCCAAAAGCGAAATTTACAAACACTGCATTCAGTAAGGGAGCATTTGCATGAAACTGTTGGTTTTATCCGATTCTCACGGGTATACCCGCCGGCTGACCGAAGCGCTGGACGCCCATCCTGACGCAAGAGATGTGGTGTTTCTGGGAGATGGCGAGCGGGACCTGGAAGAAGTGGAGTGGACGTACCCGGACCGTCGTTTTTACAGTGTGCGCGGCAACTGTGATTTGGGCAGTTTTCTGCCGGTAGAAGGAATGGCGCCCTTTGGCGGCATGAATTTCTATTATACTCACGGTCATCTGCACGGCGTGAAAACCGGGCTGGAACTGTTGGCGGAGCAAGCCCAGCAGATGGGGGCACAGGTGGCGCTGTACGGGCATACCCACCGCGCCCGTCTGGAAAAATGGGGCGATCTGGTATTGTTCAATCCGGGTTCGCTGGCCAGCGGCGGAAGTTACGGCGTTTTGACCGTTGCAGACGGCAAGTTGGACGCAGCGTTTTTTACAGTAAAATAAAGATTGGATTTTCGCGTTTCTTCGACTAATTTGCGGAAAAGTTGTGAAAAATCGCAGGAGTATTTACAGAATGTTCATAACCCCTTCAAATAACCGTCGCAATTGGTGCCTATAATAAGAATCACAGAAACACGGAAGCCGCAATCCGGGTTTCTGTACATGATTCCTCCTCACACCAAGAGAGATACCCCTTCGATCGCCCCTGTGCTCTAAGCACAGGGGCGATTCCCTTTTTTCGGGGTTTTTGGGAAGAAATGAATGACAGAAAAAGCATTGCACAGTTTTTTGTATCTGAAAAGTAAAAAAATATACAAACCTACGAGAAATGTGTGTAAAATGTGATGGAAAATATACAGTTCGGTAAAGGATTGTCACAAAGTCTTGCACCCATGTGTGAACATGGCTATAATGACTCTCAGTCGCTGCGGGTTCTTAAAAATCTCGCGTACATTCGTCCGAAAAATAGAGATTCGGTCGAAATTTGAGCGACTTACAATTAGGAGGGTATATACTTATGAAAAAACTGATGGTTCTGGCGACTGCTCTGGTCATGGCTCTGAGCCTGGCGGCTTGCAGCAGCAACAGCACTTCTACTGCTACTTCTTCTTCCACTGCGGACTCCACTTCTGTGGCTTCTTCCGTGGCTTCTTCTGAGGCTTCTTCTGTGGAGAGCGAGGACGCTTCTGAGGCTTCTTCTGTTGAGGCTGAGGACGCTTCTTCCGTTGGCGCTTCCTCTGTGGACGCTTCTTCCGTGGCGAGCGAGTCTGTTGCTGAATAATTTTTCAGTATTTGCATGAAAAGCGGCCTGCCTTTGCGGCAGGCCGCTTTTTTTGTGCAAAATTGTCTTTCCAGAAAATACAATTTTGCGTAAAAGACAAAAAATGCGTTCGCTTTGGCAACATTTTCTCTCTGGGAGAGACAAATATTGCTGTTTGTAAATTGACAAAACGACCGAGAATTGATAGAATAAAGATTCAAAAGCGGAAAAGGATGGTGTTTCAAGGCGTTTTTGAACACCGTCTTTCTTTTGTTGAGTTCTTTTTGCGGAAAAACGGAATGGTTGCTCTGTCCGCAATTTGAGAACAGCCAATTCTCCGCAAAATCACGAGGAAGTAAGGAAAGAGGAGTTGAATGCGATGCTGAAATACATCGTAAAGCGAATGGCGTTCGCGCTGCTGACGGTATTCCTGGTGGCCACCATGACGTTCTTCCTGATGAACATGGTGCCCGGCGGTCCGTTTTCCGCTGACAAGGCGGTCAGCCAGGCAGCACTGGATGCACTGAACCAGAAATACGGGCTGGACAAGCCCCTCTCCGTTCAGTACAAAAACTATATGCTGAAAGCGGTACAGGGAGACTTGGGCGTCAGCCTGCGTCAGCGTGGGCGCACTGTGTCCAGTATCATTGCCACCAAATTCCCGGTGTCTGCACGGGTGGGCGGCATTTCCATCCTGGTGGCGCTGGCCCTGGGCATTCCCCTGGGCTGCCTTGCTGCGCTCAACCGCGGTAAAGCGCTGGACAACATCATCATCGTCATTGCCACCTGCGGCATCGCGGTGCCAAGTTTCGTCATATGTACCATACTAATGTATATATTCGGGTACAATTTGGGGTGGCTGCCCGTGGTGGGCCTGACCAGTTGGAAACATTACGTCATGCCGGTGATGGCACTGTCCTTCTACCCCACCGCATACATCGCCCGGCTGATGCGTTCGTCCATGCTGGACGTGCTGGGACAGGATTATATGCGCACTGCCCGTGCGAAAGGCCTGTCGCAGACAAAGCGCCTGTTCAAGCACGCGCTGCGCAATGCCATCCTGCCGGTAGTTACCTATGTGGGTCCGCTGGTGGCCTATACCATGACCGGTTCCTTCGTGGTGGAAAAAATCTTCACCATCCCGGGTCTGGGCGGCGAGTTTGTGGGCTCCATTCTGAACCGCGATTACACGGTGATCATGGGCACCACCATCTTCCTGGCTGCGCTGGTCATCTTTATGAACGTAGTGGTAGACCTGGTGTACAAGCTGGTTGACCCGCGCATTCAACTGAAATAAGGAAAGGAGAAAAGCCCCATGGAAAAGAACCCTTTGAGCATGCAGCTCAAACTGAATCCCGAGGACTTTCTCCCTGCCTCCAATGAGGAGAAGGAAAGCCTTGTTATCATGCGCGAGAGCGTCAGCTTCTGGAAAGACGGCCTGCGCCGCCTGCTGAAAAACAAGGTTGCCATGGTCAGCCTGTTTGTCATTCTGGTGGTCATGGTGTTCTCGTTCATCGTTCCCAGTTTTTATCCCTACACCTATGACCAGCAGATCCGCGGGTCCGAGAGCCTGGCTCCCATGCAGTACTCCCAGCAGGAGCAGGCCCGCATCGATGCCGGCGAGAGCGTGTTCCCCCACTTCCTGGGCACAGACAAGCTGGGCCGCGACTACGCCATCCGCGTGATGATGGGCAGCCGCATTTCCCTGCTGGTAGGTTTGGTGGCCTCGGCCATCGTTCTGGTGATCGGCTCCATCTACGGCTCGGTGTCCGCCTTCTTCGGCGGTTGGGTGGATATGATCATGATGCGTATCACAGATATCATCTACACCGTGCCGGATATTTTGATCATTATTCTGCTGGCGGTCGCCTTTGAGGAACCCATGAAGCAGCTGGCTACCCTGCCCGGTTTTGAGTGGATTCAGAAACTGGGCGTAAACCTGATCAGTATTTTCGTGGTGTTCGCCCTGCTGTACTGGGTGGGCATGGCCCGCATTGTGCGCAGCCAGGTGCTGATGCTGAAAGAGAGCGAGTACGTGACCGCTGCCCGTGCGCTGGGCGCGTCCAACGGCCGCATCATCAAAAAGCATCTGCTGACCAACTGCATCGGCACGCTGATCGTCACCACGACCCTGCAGATCCCCTCGGCCATCTTCACCGAGAGCTTCCTGTCCTTCCTGGGCATCGGCGTGGCGGTTCCCATGCCGTCTCTGGGATCGCTGGCTTCGGACGCCATCAACGGCTTCCGCACCTATCCCTATCTGCTGCTGGCGCCTGCGCTGCTGATCAGCTTGATCATTCTCAGCTTCAACCTGTTCGGCGACGGCCTGCGCGACGCCTTTGACCCGAAACTGAAAAACTAAGAGAGGAAGGGCCTTATGAGCGAATATTTGGTAAACATTCAAAACGAGCGCCTTTCCTTCTTCACCCCTGCGGGCGAAGTGAAAGCGCTGAACGATGTATCCCTCCATTTGAAAGAGGGCGAAGTGCTGGGCATTGTAGGTGAGTCCGGTTCCGGTAAATCCGTCACGGCCTACAGCCTGATGGGCCTGACCGCCTACCCCGGCCGTCTGATCGGCGGCACGCTGGACTTCAACGGCCACCGCATCAACGACATGACCGAAAACCAGCTGCGCAAAATCCGCGGCAATGAGGTGTCCATCATTTTCCAGGACCCCATGACCAGTCTGAACCCGGTGTACACCATCGGCAACCAGATCTGCGAAGTGATTTTGCTGCACACCAATAAAAACCGCCAGCAGGCCAAAGAGCGCGCCAAAGAGCTCTTGACCCTGGTCGGCATCAACGAGCCGGAGAAACGTCTGAAACAGTATCCGCACGAGCTGTCCGGCGGTATGCGCCAGCGCGTGATGATCGCCATTGCCCTGGCCTGCGAGCCCAAGCTGCTGATTGCGGACGAGCCTACCACGGCTCTGGACGTGACCATTCAGGCGCAGATTCTGGAACTGATGATGGATCTGAAGAAAAAGCTGGGCATGGCCATCATCATGATCACCCACGACTTGGGCGTGGTGGCTTCCATGTGCGACCGCATTGCCGTCATGTATGCCGGCAAAGTGGTGGAATACGGCACCACCGACGATATTTTCTACAATCCTCAGCACGAGTACACCCGGGGCCTTCTGCGCAGCATTCCCAAGCTGCATGAAAAGGAGCACCAGAAGCTGGTTCCCATCGAGGGCTCTCCCGTGGATATGCTGAATCCGCCCAAGGGCTGCCCCTTTGCGCCCCGCTGCAACAGCTGCATGAAGATCTGCCTGCGGGAGATGCCCGCTTATACCGACATCACCGATGTGCATTACAGCGCGTGCTGGCTGCTGCAAAAAGAACAGTTTGAAAAAGGAGGGAACGCGTAATGGCACAGAACAAAAAGCTGGTGGAAGTGCAGAATCTGAAGCAGCACTTCCCTGTTGCGGGTTCCAAGTTCTTTGAGAAAAAAGTGGTTAAAGCAGTGGACGATGTCTCCTTCTACCTGAACAAGGGCGAGACCCTGGGTCTGGTGGGCGAGTCCGGCTGCGGTAAAACCACCACCGGCCGCACCCTGCTGCGCCTGTACGAGCCCACGGCCGGCCGCATCATTTACGACGGCCAGACCATTTTCGACTCCGGCGACGTGCCCCTGTACAACGAAGACGGCACCGTGCAGAAGGATGAGAACGGAAAGGTCAAGTTCGGAAAGAAAACCGCCGTGGATATGCTCCCCTACCGCCGCAAAATGCAGATCGTGTTCCAGGACCCCTATGCCAGCCTGGACCCCCGCATGACCGTTGGCGACATCGTGGGCGAGGCCATTGACATTCATCATCTGGCGGCCAACAAACAGGAGCGCCGGGACCGGATCATTTCCCTGCTGGAGCGCGTGGGCCTGAACTCCGAGCACGCAAACCGTTATCCGCACGAGTTCTCCGGCGGCCAGCGTCAGCGCGTCGGCATTGCCCGCGCTTTGGCGGTAAACCCCGAGTTCATTGTCTGCGACGAGCCCATCTCCGCCCTGGACGTGTCCATTCAGGCGCAGGTGGTCAATATGTTTGAGGACCTGCAGGAAAAAGAGGGCCTGACCTATCTGTTCATCGCCCATGACCTGTCCGTGGTCAAGCACATCTCGGACCGCATCGGCGTGATGTATCTGGGCAAGATGGTGGAGCTGGCGGACAGCTACGAGCTGACCTTCCACAGTGTTCACCCCTACACCCGCAGCCTGATCTCCGCCATTCCCATCGCGGACCCCAAGACCAGCCGCACCTCTCAGCGCATTGTGCTGGAAGGCGACGTGCCCAGCCCGGTGAATCCGCCGTCCGGCTGCCATTTCCGCACCCGCTGCCCCTACGCGGACGCCCAGTGCGCCGCCGAGGATCCGGTCTGGCGTGAAGTGAGCCCCGGACATTACGCGGCCTGCCATCACCTGGACAAAGTGAAATAATTAAAAAACGGTTTTGCCTTTGGCAAAACCGTTTTTTTGCATTTTATGCGAATTTTTTTGCAGAATGTATTTTTATAATTCGAAATTCTGAAAAAGAATACGATATATCATAAAAAAATGAAAAAGTGTGTTTGTCTTGACACCAAAAAGAAGAATAATTGCCCTTATATTTTAAAAAATTCACAAAAAAATTCGACAAAGAAAGCCTGAAAAGCGAAAAAAGTGGAATAAAATTGCAAAATGGTAACAAATGGGGCGGGCGGCTTGTATCCCGTGCGCAGGCGTGTATAATAGAGGAAGTCTGTCTTTTCACGGCAGACAAAATTTGCATTTGATACAGGAGGAACTCCCCATGAAGAAACTGGCTTTTGTGCTGGCTGTTCTGATGGCGCTGAGTCTGGGTCTGACCGCCTGCGGCGGCTCCGAGGCTTCCGGAACAGCTGCCGAAGGCAAGCAGCTGGTGGTGCAGGTTGGTCCTGACCCCGAGACGCTGGACCCTGCCCTGAACAGCACCATTGACGGCGGCGAAATGCTGATCCATTCCTTTGAAACTCTGCTGACGCTGGACGAGAACAACGAAGTGATCCCCGGCCAGGCCGAGAGCTGGGAACAGTCCGAAGACGGCATGACCTGGACTTTCCATCTGCGTGAAGGCCTGAAATGGTCCGACGGCAGCGACCTGACGGCTGAGGACTTTGTGTACAGCTGGCAGCGCATGGCAGATCCTGCCACTGCTGCTCCCTACGCAGAGACCCTGCTGGGCATGGTAAAGAACTTCAACGAAATTTCCGCCGGCAACATGGACCCCAGTGAGCTGGGCGTTTCCGCGCCGGATGCGCAGACCTTCGTGGTGGAGCTGGGCCAGCCCTGCACCTATTTTGATAAAATTGCTTCCTTTATTTCCGGCGCTCCTGTGAAGCAGGACGTGGTGGAAGCCAACGGCGACGCCTGGGCTGTGGATCCGTCCACCTATGTTTCCAACGGCGCTTTCATGATGACCGAGTGGGTGCCCGGCAGCCACATCGTGTACTCCAAGAACCCCAACTACTGGGATGCGGACTCCATCAAGCTGGACAGCATCCGCTTTTTGCTGATCGAGGACGAAAACGCCGCCTACTCTGCTTATGAGACCGGCGAGGCTCTGATGATCAAATCCGTTCCCACCGAAGAGATCCCCAGCCTGCAGGGCAGCGCGGATTTCCATGTGGACACCATCATGGGCACTTATTATCTGAGCATTCAGACGCAGAAAGAGCCCTTCAACGATCCCAACGTGCGCAAGGCTCTGAGCCTGGCCATCGACCGCGACTATGTAGCCAACACCGTCATGCAGGGCACCTACACCCCGGCGGGCAGCCTGGTGGGCCCCGGCATCACCGATGCGGACGGCAGCACTCCCTTTGAAGAGGTGGCCAACAACGGCGAGCCTTATATCAGCACGGATCCCGCGGACTTTGAGGCCAACCTGGCCGAGGCCAAGCAGCTGTTGGCCGACGCTGGCTATCCCAACGGCGAAGGCTTCCCTGTGATCGAGTATCTGACCAACGACGCCGGCTATCACCAGGCTGTGGGCGAGTACCTGCAGAGCGCCTGGGGCGAGCTGGGCATCACCTTGGAAGTGAAGACCGCTGAGTGGCAGAGCGTGACCGCCACCCGTCGCGCCGGCGACTTCGACATCGCCCGCAACGGCTGGAGCTGCGACTACAACGATCCCTCTTCCCTGTTGGATCTGTTCTACACTGGCAACGGCAACAACGACGGCCAATATTCCAACCCGGACTTCGACGCTCAGATGGATATTGCCCGCACCACCAACGACGTGAACGAGCGCTTCACCGCTCTGCACGCCGCTGAGGACATTCTGATGGAGGATATGGCCTTCATCCCCGTAGCGTATTACAATGACTACTGGCTGCAGAGCGACAAGATCACCGGCAGCTGGCACTCTCCGTACGGCTACTGGTACTTCCATTACGCGGATATCACCGAGTAATTTTTTCAAAGCCGCCCCATTTGGGGCGGCTTTTTTGTGTTTGCGGGCACAGAAAACAGTTATAAATTGTATTCCATAGAAAAACAATTCTTTTATAAACAGGCAAATGTGTCGTTGTTTGAGAGAATTTTCAGAAAATAATCACAAATTGTGTGTACAATATGTACAATCTTAGTTGCAAAATGGTGACAAAGCAAAAAAAGCTCTTCCCATTTACTCCTTTTAAGGTATAATTAAACGTATCCCTCGCCGAACAGCGAGGATAGAGAAACGGAAAGTAGAAAGAGGAGGAGATCCCCATGAAGAAATTAGCAGCCATTCTGGCATGCGTTCTGGTGCTGAGCATGATGCTGACCGCATGCGGTGGCACTGGTGCATCCGGAACGTCTGAGGGCAAACAGCTGGTTGTTCAGTTGGGCCCTGACCCCGAAACGCTGGATCCGGCGCTGAACAGTGCCATTGACGGCGCCAACATGATTCTGTTCGCCTTTGATACCCTGCTGGGCATGGACGAGGATTTGAACGTGGTTCCCGCTCTGGCGGAGAGCTGGGAAGAGTCTGAGGACGGCATGACCTGGACCTTCCATCTGCGTGACGGCCTGAAATGGTCCGACGGCAGCGATCTGACTGCGGAAGATTTCGTGTACAGCTGGCAGCGTATGGCCGACCCCGATACGGCAGCTCCTTATGCGGAGACCGTGCTGGGCATGGTGAAGAACTTCAGCGAGATTTCCACCGGCAATATGGATCCCAGCGAGCTTGGCGTTTCCGCCCCGGATGCGCAGACCTTTGTGGTTGAGCTGGGCCAGCCCTGCACCTATTTTGACAAAATTGCGTCTTTTGTGGCTTCCAGCCCTGTTCAGCAGGAGAGCGTAGAGGCCAACGGCGATGCCTGGGCGGTGGATCCCTCCACTTATGTTTCCAGCGGTGCCTTTATGATGACCGAGTGGGTGCCCGGCAGCCACATTACCTTTACCAAGAATCCCAACTACTGGGATGCGGACTCCATCAAGCTGGACAGCATCAAATGCCTGCTGATTGAGGACATGAACGCCGCCTACTCTGCTTATGAGACCGGCGAGGCTCTGATGATCAAATCCGTTCCCACCGAAGAGATCCCCAGCCTGGAAGGCCGCGAGGACTTCTATGTGGAGCCGCTGCTGGGTACCTATTATATCAGCTTGCAGACTCAGAAAGAGCCCTTCAACAACCGTGACGTGCGCGAGGCTCTGAGCCTGGCCATCGACCGTGACTATGTAGCCAACACCGTTATGCAGGGCACCTACAGCCCCGCCGGCAACCTGATTGGACCGGGCATCACCGACTATGACGGCAGCCAGTTCATGGACAACTCCAACGGCGGCGAACCCTACATCAGCACCGATCCTGCTGATTTCGAGGCCAATCTGGAGAAGGCCAAACAGCTGCTGGCCGATGCCGGCTATCCCAACGGCGAGGGCTTCCCGGTCATTGAGTATCTGGTGAACGATCAGGGCTATCACAAAGCTTTGGCCGAGTACCTGCAGAAAGCCTGGGGCGAGCTGGGCATTACTGTGGAAGTAAAGACCGCTGAGTGGCAGAGCGTGACCGCCACCCGCCGCGCCGGCGATTTCGACACCGCCCGCAACGGCTGGGTCTTTGACTACAACGATCCTTCTTCCATGTTTGACCTGTTCTATACCACCAACGGCAACAACGACGGCAAGTATTCCAACGCCGAGTACGACGAGCAGATGGACATCTCCCGCACCACCACCGACGTGGAGGAGCGTTTTGCAGCCCTGCACAAAGCGGAGGACATCATTATGGCCGACGCGGGCATGATTCCCGTGGCGTTCTACAATGACTACTATCTGCAGAGCGACAAGATCACGGGCAGCTGGCACTCTCCGTACGGCTACTGGTACTTCCAGTACGCGGACATTGCCGAGTAATTTTCCCGCGAATGAAAAACATTCCCCGGCAGCATTTGCTGCCGGGGGTTTTTCTGTTATAATGACAAAAAACACAAAAGGGGCGTTTTCATGAATCGAAAAACGCGGTTGATCTTGTGCGCTGCGGTTGTGATTGCGGCCGGCGCAGTGTCCGTGCTTGTGTGTCCGTTGGAACTGCCGGCGGGTAAGATGTGCCTTGCAACATCGCTGGCAGCGGCGTTTCTAGCCGCAGCAGGGGCCTGGGCGGTGAGTGCCCGGTCCAAAAGCCGGCTGATGCGTACAGGCGCGCAGGCAGTGGGTGCCGTATATGGCTTGCTGGCCTTGGCGGGCGGCTGGGGAGTTGCCCGGCTGGTGCCCCGGAGCGTCGGCGTGCTGGGAATGTTTCATCTGCTGTGTCTGGCCGGGGCAGGGGTGTGCCTGTTTGTGCTGGCCAGCACCGCTCAGGGCATCCGCCGGGGCCGGGAGCTGGAACAGCAGTTTCCCTCCCAGTGGAGCCCGTTGTTTCAGCGGGCGGGAGCCTGTCTGGGACAGGCCGGGCAGGAGGAACGGCCGGCGCTGGAGCGCCTGTGCGCGGCGTTGCGCAAATGTGAGGACGAGGGAAAAAGCGAGACCGAAGGGGAATGGGACGATCTGCTGGAACAGCTGGAAGCGGCCATGAAAAAACCGGCCGGTCCCGAAAGGACCGACCGGGTGAAGAATCTGTGCGAAGAGGCCTGTTGGCTGGCGGGGCTTACAGAGACTGGTCCAGCAGGGGAATGACTTCCAGCAGGCTGGGCACGATGTGCCGGCACAGCTGCTCCATCTCCGGTGTGGCGGGGTCCATGTTGGGCACCATCACCGTGATGCAGCCTGCCGCCGCACCGGCGCGCACGCCGTTGTAGCTGTCTTCCAGCACAAGACAGGCCTCGGGCGCTACGTTCAGCGCTTGGGCGGCGGTCAAATAGATGTCCGGCGCGGGTTTGGAGCGGCGTACCATGTCGCCGCACACAAGAGTCGTGAAAAAGTCCCGGATGCCCGCCACCCGCAGGTTGCTTTCCACCAAAGAGCGGTGGGTGGAGGAGACCACCGCCATGGGCAGGTTCCGGCGGCGCGCTTCTTCCAGCAGTTCCAAAAGGCCCGGCATCAGGGGCACGCTGCGCGCCAGCATGGCAGTAAGGCGGCCCACCACCGCGTCGCACATGGTGTCATAGGGCACGTCGGCGCCAAAGCGCTTTTGGAACGCCGCCCGGCCGCCGGCCCGGTTGCGGCCCCGCAGCAGCGCGGTGTCCTCCGGAGTGATGGTCAGCCCGTACCGGGCGCCGATCTCACACCACACCTGATCAGACAGACGTTCGGTGTCGATCATCAGCCCGTCCATATCAAATAAAATTGCCTGTATCTGCATTTTTCCTTCTCCTTGCCTGATTTGGTTCTATTGTACCATAAATATCTGCATTTTTTGTATCTTTTCTCTTGTAATATGAGGCAAAGCGCGCTAAAATGAGTTTAATCGTTAAACAGAAAAAGAGGGGAACCATATGTTGGACATCAAAGTGACGAGAACGCAGACACCGAAAGAGAAACCGGACCAGAATAAGCTGGGATTCGGCAACCATTACACCGACCATATGTTTGTGATGGATTATACGGAAGGCCAGGGCTGGCATTCGCCCCGTATTGAGCCGTACCATCCCATTTCTCTGGACCCGGCTGCCATGGTGTTCCATTACGCGCAGGAGAGCTTTGAGGGCATGAAGGCCTACCGCACCGCCGACGGCCGCGTGCTGCTGTTCCGGCCGGAGAAAAACGCCGCCCGGCTGCAGTCTACGCACAAGCGTCTGTGCATTCCGGAAATTCCCGTGGAGGACTTTGTGCAGGCTGTGCGTGCGCTGGTTCATGAGGATAAAGACTGGGTGCCCAGCGCGCCGGACACCAGTTTGTATCTGCGCCCCTTTACCATTGCCACCGAGGCGCACCTGGGCGTGAAACCCAGCAACACCTATCAGTTTATCATCATCGCCTCTCCCTCGGGCGCTTATTACGAAGAGGGTATGAGCCCGGTGAAGATTTATGTGGAAGACGAGTACGTGCGCGCCACACCCGGCGGCACGGGCTTCATCAAATGCGGCGGCAACTATGCGGCCAGCCTGGCGGGCCAGATGAAAGCGCACGACTTGGGCTACAGCCAGGTGTTGTGGCTGGACGGCGTGGAGCGCAAATACGTGGAGGAAGTGGGCAGCATGAACTGCTTCTTCAAGATTGACGGCGTCATCCGCACGGCTCCCTGTGTGGGCACGGTTCTGCCCGGCATCACCCGCATGAGCTGCATCGAACTGCTGCGCAAATGGGGCTATGAGGTGGACTGCGAGACCCGCCTGCCCATTGCCGACGTGATGGCTGCGGCCAAGAACGGCACCCTGGAAGAGGTGTTCGGCACCGGTACTGCCGCGGTCATCAGCCCGGTGGGCGAATTGCGGTACGAGGGTGAGGTCGCCACGGTGAACGGCTTCCAGACCGGCCCTGTGACCCAGCGGCTGTACGACACGCTGACGGGCATTCAGTGGGGCAAAATCCCCGACGAAATGGGATGGACCCAGGAAGTGGAATAAAATAAAAAAGGCCGCGTTTGCGGCCTTTTTTGTGAAAGAGCGGCTTGTTTGCATTTTTACAGGCAATTTGTTATCATAATACAATAGACGCGTGCCGCGCAGCGGCACACCACCTTCAACATTTATAGGAGTGATGATTGTTTGGATAACCCTGGCCCTAGTATACTGGCGTTTGTAATTCTGCTGATCTTTTCCGCGTTCTTTTCCGCCAGTGAGACTTCGCTTTCCTCCATCAACCGGGTGCGCATGAAGACCCGCGCCGAGGACGGCGACAAAAAAGCCCGCAAGGTGCTGGATCTGGCGGATGACTACGACCGCACCCTTTCCACCATCCTCATCGGCAACAACGTGGTGAACCTGGCTTCGGCCTCCATTTCCACGGTGCTGTGCACCACGCTGATGGGCGCCAACGGCGCGGTGATCGCCACGGGCGTGACCACGGTTCTGGTGCTGATCTTCGGCGAGATTCTGCCCAAGAGCCTGGCCAAGGAGCGGCCGGAAAAGATGTCGCTGATGTTCGCGCCGGTTTTGAGCCTGATTAAAACCCTGCTGACGCCGGTGGCCTGGGTGTTTGTGCAGATCAAGCGCCTTTTGACGGGTCTGCGCTCCAACGAGCTGAACGTGCAGCCCAGCGTGACCGAGGAAGAACTCAAGGTCATCATTGACACGGTAGAAGAGGAGGGCGTGCTGGACCGGCAGGAAACAGACATCATCCAGTCCGCCATCGATTTTGACAACATCACCGTACAGGATATTCTGGTGCCCCGGGTGGACATCGGCGCTGCGTCGCTGGACGATCCTCCCGAGGAAATTTTGAAACTCTGCCTGCAGGGCGGCCATTCCCGCATTCCCGTGTACGACGGCAGCATTGACCACATTGTGGGTGTGCTGCATGCCCGGGACCTGCTGGCCTGCCTGTCCCGCGGGGAGACCATTGATCCGCGCAAGCTGCGCCGGGACGTGCTGTTTGTGTACCGCACCAAGCGCATCAATGAGCTGCTGGCCGAACTGCGCCGGGAAAAACAGCACATGGCCATCGTCACCGATGAGCACGGCGGCACTCTGGGCCTTGTGACCATGGAGGACATTCTGGAAGAGCTGGTGGGCGAAATCTGGGACGAGTCCGATGTGGCCGAACAGGACATTCAGCCCCAGGGCGACAACATCTGGCAGGTGGCCGGCGACGCCAAAATGGAAGATCTGTTCGAAGCCATGGACTACGAGGACAAGGACTTCGACGACGATTACGGCACCGTCAGCGGCTGGGCGCTGGACATGTTCCAGCACATTCCGGAAGAGGGCGAGTCCTTTACCTGGAAGCGCCTGCATGTGCGTGTGGAAAAAATGGACGATCAGCGCATCGAGTGGCTGCGTGTCACGTTGATGAACGAAGACTCGTCCAAAGAAAACGATTCTTAAAAAAGAAGGCCGCTGCGTGCTGTGCACGCAGCGGCCTTGCTGCATTATACGAAGAATTGCCGCTCTTCCCCTGCGGGAGAAATCAGGCGGATTTGATGTTCGTCGATCTGTTCCGGTCGGGCCCCGCGTTCCAGAAGCGCCAGCGCTTCCTGTTCGCCGGCCGCTTCCAGCGCCTTTACTGCCTGCTGAAAAGGCGCGCACAAGGCGAGCTTTTCCGCCCGGGTCAGGGCCTTCAGCTGGGCTTCCCGGCGCAGCGCTTCGCTTTTGGTGGCAAAGCACTGGGTGTACGCCAGTGTCAGAGGGCCGCGGCCCCGGGTGTATTTGGCGCCTTTTCCGGTCCGGTGAGCCTGCAGCCGCCGGGCAAGATCCGGCGTCCAGCCGGTGTACAGGGTGCCGTCCCCGCACGCCAGCATGTACACAAAGCACGTCACCGCTCGTCAAACGCCATGGCGGTCTCACAGGCGGTGATGGCGTCCTCCTCGGTGCCGGTGGTGATCAGAAAACGGCCCGCGTGGCAAAAACGCAGGGTCTCAATGCCGGAGATGGCGGGCAGTTCGTCCTCCCGGGCGCCGGCCCAGGCCCGGGGAAAGGCTACCTTCAAAGCCTGGGTGCCGAAGCCGGCGGGAATCGCCTGGGCGCACCAGCCGCCCCGCTGAGAGGGGAATACCACGAATTTGGCCTTGCTGGGAATCAGATACTGCTTCCAGGGCGCAAAGCGGCGCATGCGCACCACACCGTGGCGGCATTTGGCCAGGGCGGCGCGCACCTCTTCCTCGGCCCGGCGGATGGCGCGAATGCTCTCCAGCTTGTGATCCAGAATGTCCCGGGCCACTTCCACCGCTTTTTCAAAGCAGGCGTCAGGGCTGTCGGTGCTGTCCCACATCGGATTGTAGGCCATAATGCTGTTGGCCAGCTGGTTGCCGCAGCCGGTGTTGTCGTCCAGATCCAAAGGCTGTACAAAGCCCTCGTCAAAGCGGCGGGCGTCGTCCGGGTGCAGCAGGGTGGGGCCCAGCTCCCGCCACAGAAGGCCGAAAGCTGCGTAGGGCACGCCGCTGTCCCGCACAGGACTGCCCTTGGCATGATGGTCAAAGGGCCCGTCCCCGATGTCGAACACAAGGCCGTCAAAATCTTCCGGCACCTGATAGCCGCGCAGAATGGTGATGTCCGGGCGGCACAGCTTCAGCAATGCGGCGCTGAAAACGTCGTCCGCATGAAATTTTCCACCGTGGGTAAAGGCTTTTTCGGGAAGTTGCAAGGCATACTCGCTCCTTTTTCTCATAAAATACAATATATCTAGAATAGCACAGCCCGGCCCGTTTGATAAGGCTTTTTTTGCCAGCGGGAAAATTTACGCTTTTGCCACATCTGCGCTTTGGGCGCATGGTATACTGAGCACAGAGCCGGGCAAAGGAGATGGGAAACGTGCGGACAAAACAAAAACGAAAACGTGGCATTGCAGGTAAAATTATCCTGGCGGTGCTGGTGCTGGCCATTGCGTTGGCAGGGGTGCTCCTGTTTTATGTGCCCGCGGCGGACCGGACCCAGCCCAGCGCCCAGGCGCCCCAGGGAGCACTGCGGGCGGCAGCGGTGCGCTTCGGGAAAGACGGGGACGCTTTGCAGACCGATGTGGACGCAGAAGGCGTTCTGGCTCAGGCGAGAACGATTGCCCAGCAGGCGAGAGCCCGGGGCATGAACGGGCTGGTGCTGCTGGTGCAGAGCGAAGAGGGGGCATTGTACCGGGACTGGACCGCGCCGGCTCTGGAGCAGCTGCGCGCGGGGGACGCGCTGTTTCATCCGGTGGACGGCCTTGCGCTCTGGTGTCAGGCTGCCAGCGAGCAGGGCCTGACCGTGTACGCCGCAGTGGATGAGAAGGCATATGACCCGGAAAACCGCCTGCAGGCCTTGAGTCTGGACCGGCTGGAACGCAAGTATCCTGTGGCTGGGGTGCGGGTGTACAAGGCCGCAGGGGAAGGGAACTTTTTTGATACATATGCGCCGCTGGACGGCCAGACCGGGGCCGAGCTGGTGGGCGTGAACCGTGCGGGTTGGACCCAGCCCCAGGCGCTGTTTCTGCACGCGGTGGAGGCCGCGCAAACCGGCGCGGACTTCGGGGGCGCGGTGTTTGCCTGGCAGGATTTGAGCGGGGACGCTCAGGCATTGGGCCTGATGCTGTCGGCGCTGGATACCGCCGATGTGCCCAATTTGCTGAATTACACCCCCAGCACGCAGCTGGCGGTGAGTTACCCGGCGGACGGCGCCACCGTGTATACGGACAACTGTTTTGTGATGGGAACTTCCGATCTGTCCCAGGAGCTGACACTGAACGGTGCGCCCGTGGAGCGCACGGGAACCAAAGGAACGTTCGGAGTTCTGGTGGCGGTGCAGCCCGGGGACAACACCTATACGCTGGCGCAAGGTGACACATCGGTGACCATTCACATTCAGCGGCCGGTGCCTCAGCCGGCGGAGATGGAGACAGAGCCCACCGAACCGGAGCCGATTCCCCACGACAACACGCAGGAAGTGGAACCGGGCACCGCCGTGCAGATCAATGGCTGGCTGGTCAGCCTGCTGTACGATCCTTCTTCGGATGGAAACATCAGCGAGACCGTGCGCAACGGGGCTGTGGGCGTGGTGCAGAACTGTGTGGAAACCACGCGCAACGGCAAAATTACCTGGGCCTATCAGCTGACCAGCGGAGACTACGTGCTGGCTTACAACACCACCGTGCTGGGGCAGGATGTGGCCCGGGCTTCCTTCACCGGTGCCCAGGCGGAGATCACACAGGAAGGGGAGACGCTGACCTTCGCGGGCACGGGCACCCCGGTGATTTACTCCAACATTGTGGAAAACACGCTGGAGATGCATCTGTACGACACAGATGTGGCGGCGGATTTTGCGGTGCAGGGCTCTGAACTGGTGAAGGGCGTGGAAGTGAGCGCGCTGCCCGACGGCGCGGGCGCACGGCTGGTGCTGCACTTTGAGGAACCTCTGTGGGGGCATACCATTGAGTTTTCCGATGGCACCACCCAGGTGCTGCTGAAACCCCGCCCGGTGCAGGCGCAGGACCCGGCGAAACCGCTGGCGGGCATCTCGGTGCTGCTGGACCCGGGGCACGGCCAGGATGACGGCGGCGCCATGGGGGCGGCGGGAGCACAGGCTCCGGTGGAAAAGGATGTGAATTTGGCGGTGTCTCTGGCGGCCAAGTACCGGTTGGAACAGCTGGGTGCAACGGTGCACATGATCCGCACCGACGACACCTTTTTGACCTTGCAGGAGCGCAACCAGAAAATCACCGAGCTGCAGCCGGATTTCTTCATCGCAGTCCATCACAACTCGGTGGATTTGTCGGTGGACGCCAACCAGTCGGCCGGAACGGAGTGTTATTATTTCTATCCCGCGGGCAAACAGCTGGCGCAGACACTGGTGCAGAACGTGGCCGCGGCCACGGGCCGGCCCGAGCGCGGAACCTTCTGGGGCTACTACTATGTGGCCCGCAACGCCACCTGTCCGGCAGTGCTTTTGGAAGTGGGCTTCATAGTCAATCCCGCCGAGTATGAACAGGTGGCGGATGAGATGACCGTGTGGGCCACGGGCGACGCCATTGCCCGCAGCATTCTGGCCTGCGTACCGGCATCCTGAGTTTGCATTTTGCTCGGTTGTGCGTTACAATGCAGAAAGAGAGAAGCGGCTTAGGGCCGCGGGAAAGGATGAGCAAAATGTTTGAGATCACCAATACACAAAACGCCCCGGCCGCCATCGGCCCTTATTCGCAGGCGGTGCGGGCAGGCAATCTGCTGTTTGCGTCCGGCCAGATCCCCCTGGACCCGGCCACCGGCACGGTGGTGGAAGGGGACATCACGGTTCAGGCCCGTCAGAGCTGCGAAAACGTGGGTGCCATTCTGCGTGCCAGCGGAGCGGATTTTTCCAACGTAGTGAAAACCACCTGCTTCTTGGCAGACATGGCGGACTTTGCCGCTTTCAACGAGGTGTATGCGTCCTATTTTGTGTCCAAACCGGCTCGCTCCTGCGTGGCAGTCAAAGAACTGCCCAAGGGCGTTCTGTGCGAAGTAGAAGTCATCGCGGTGCTGTAACGCCGCCAAAAAGCCCCGGCCATTGGCCGGGGCTTTTGTTTTTATTTTCGCGCTCCCCGCTGAAACTGGGGAATGGGAAGGCGGATGGTTTTGGGCTTGGGCGGTGTGTGCAGCGCACGGTAGCGCTGCCATACGCCGTTGTACAGCACGTTGCACAGCAGCGTGTCCTTACGGGCGGTGTCCAGCTGTTCAAATCCCGCCAGACACTTTGCCATGGCGTTTTGCAGCAGGGCCTGGCACTGCTGTTCGTAGTTGGAACTTTGCGCCAGAGCCGCCAGAGGATTGTAGCGATTGGCCCGCAGATCATCCTGCAGATCGTCGTAGGCGTCCATCAAATAGGAAAACTCGCCCAGCCCCGCGCCCAGCTGGCGCAGCGCCTCGGAACAGGGCCCCTTGATGGGCGCTACAATTTCCGCGGTCAGCTGGCCGAAATATTCCGCCGGAACCGTGGGGTCCGTGCAGCGCTGTACTTCGCAGCGCTGCAGCTGCTGCAGACCGTGGCTGATGGCCAGGCACTGGCGGGGATAGCGGTGACTGACGGCGGCATACCGGCCGCGCAGGCGGCGCAGAAGCATCAGCGCCATGTAGTTGTGATCGTCGTTCCAGTCATCCTGGGCGTTGTGAAAGGCCAGTGCCACACTCATATCCGCCGCGTAGCCGCCGAATCCGCTGGCAAAGCGGGGGTCCATGGGCGCGGCGCGGCGTCCGTCGCCGTATACGTCTGTGAGCAGTACATCCAGAAAGGTCAGATCGTGAGACAGGGCCATCTGCGCCATGGGGCCGTGGCGCTGCCGAAGCGCCTGGGCCAGAGCGCGGCGATAGGCGTGGTAACGCCGGGAATCTTCCGGGGACAGGGTTTTCTGGTCCAGTGTCACATAGCCGAACATGGCGCTGCGCTCCTTTCCGGGCGAACGGCCCTTGATATGCCTCTATTATCCAATATAAATATGGCTACTTTATGAAGAAATCTAAAATTTTCCGAATTTCGCAAGGGAAAAAATGGGGGGAGCCTGACGGCTCCCCCCATGGGACGTTTTATCAGAAATTGCGTCCGTTCCAGCCCCAGTTGGGCGTTTCCTGGTACTGCACATAAATGCGGTCCGGGGCAATGTCCATGGCTGCGGCCAGAATCTCCGTGATGCGGCCGGTCAGGCCTTCATAGGCGTCGTCCGGTGCGCTGCCGTACAGGTTCACCGTCACCATGGCGGCCGGGGCGTCGGTGCCCTGGAACCACAGACGGAAGTCCGGCTCCATGCCCACCATCAACCAGTTTTCGCTTTTTCCGGGCAGCGCTTCCACCGCGTGGCCCAGCTCCTTTTTCACCGATTCGCACACTGCGTCGGACGGGTTCTGATTGGTTCTCACATGAATAAACGGCATAGTTTACTCCTCCTGTGTATGTTTGTGGTGCTCTTTGGGAAAAGCGGATGCCGCATTCCCCTGATGTGTACATGATACCGTTTTTTTTACCGGCCTGCAAGCCTTGTTTGTGCCGCGTCCAGATTGAACCGGATGGGAAAGTGTGTTATACTGATAGACAAAATCAGCATCCTGTGAGGAGAGTTCGGAGCATGGAAGAAAAAATCAGCAATTTCCTGACGGAAATCATTGAAAAGGACCTGGAAGAGGGCCGTGTGAAGGAGATCCACACCCGGTTCCCGCCCGAGCCCAACGGCTATCTGCACATCGGCAGCGCCAAGGCCATCTGGATCAACTGGAGCATTGCCAAGCAGTACGGCGGCAAGTTCAATTTGCGGTATGACGACACCAATCCCTCCCACGAGGATGTGGAGTACGTGGACAGCATTCTGGAAGATCTGCGCTGGCTGGGGGCGGAACCCACCGGCGGCATCTACTACGGCAGCGATTATTTTGACAAGTGCTACGAATACGCCGAGCAGCTCATCCGTGAAGGCAAGGCCTATGTGGACGATCTGACAAGAGAGGAAATGCAGGAGTACCGCGGTCAGGACGCGGGCAAACCGTCCCGCCCCAGCCCCTGGCGCGACCGCAGCCCGGAGGAGAACCTGGATCTGTTCCGCCGCATGCGCGCGGGCGAATTCCCTGACGGCAGCAAGACTCTGCGCGCAAAAATCGACCTGGCCAGCCCCAACATGAACATGCGCGACCCGGCCATCTACCGCATCATGCGGGCCCACCATCACCGCCAGGGGGACAAATGGTGCATCTATCCCCTGTACGACTTTGCCCACCCCATTCAGGACGCCATCGAGGGCATCACCCACTCCATGTGCAGCCTGGAGTTTGAAAATCACCGGCCCCTGTACGAGTGGGTCATCGACAACCTGCATCTGGGCCCCTTCCCCATTCAGCGGGAGTTTGCCCGGTTGAACATCACCCACACGGTGATGAGCAAGCGCTATCTGCGCAAGCTGGTGGAAACCGGCGTGGCCGACGGCTGGGATGATCCCCGTCTGCCCACTCTGTGCGCGCTGCGCCGCCGGGGCTACACCCCCTCCAGCATCTTTGAATTTGTGAAAAAAGCGGGCGTGGCCAAGGCCAACAGCCTGGTGGACAACCGCCTGCTGGAGCACTGCATCCGCTCGGAACTGGACCCCGTGGCCCCGCGCCGGGTGGCGGTTCTGGACCCGGTGAAGCTGGTCATCACCAACTATCCCGCGGACAAAACCGAGGAGTTCCAGCTGCCCAACAATCCCAAGGACGAGGCTGCCGGCACCCGCGCGGTGCCCTTCACCCATGAGGTGTGGATCGAGCGCAGCGACTTTGCCGAGGTGCCGCCGCCCAAGTATCAGCGCCTGAAACCCGACGGTGAGGTGCGTCTGATGGGCGCGTACATCGTCAAATGCACGGGCTTCGAAAAGGACGAAGAGGGCAACGTGACCAAGATTTTGTGCACCGCCGACCTGGAGACCGGCAACGGCATGCCCGCCGACGGCCGCAAGGTACGGGGCACCATCCATTGGGTGAGCACTGCCCACGCGGTGGACGCCGAAGCACGTCTGTACGGCGATCTGTTCTGTGAGGAGAACATGGGCGAACTGCCCGAGGGCAAGACCTACGACGACTACCTGAACCCCGGTTCGGTGCAGGTGCTGCCCAACGCCAAGCTGGAGCCGTCTCTGAAAGATGCCCGTCCCGGCGAGCGCTTCCAGTTCGTGCGCATGGGTTATTTCACGCCTGATTCCAAGCATCCGGGCGTGTACAACCGCATTGTCACGCTGAAGGACAGCTTTTCCAAGAACTTGAAATAAAATCAAAGCAGGGACGGCGCAGCGGCGCCGTCCCTGCTTTCGGGTGAAAGGAACGATGCTTATGGAAAAAACCATGCTGGCCACCGTATGGGACGGCGGCAGCGCTCCGGTTCTCACGCGCCGGCCGGTGCCGCAGCTCTGCGGGCCCGGAGACGCCATTGTTCGGGTGACCAGCTCGGCCATCTGCACCAGCGATCTGCACATTCTGCATGGCGCGGTGCCTCGGGCGGTGCCGGGCATCGTCCTGGGGCACGAGTTTGCCGGCCGGGTGGAAGCCGTTGGCCCGGGGGTGGAAAAACTGCGTCCCGGCGACCGGGTGGCCGCCAACTGCGAGAGCTTCTGCGGCAGCTGCTGGTTTTGCCAGAGGGGATATGTGAACAACTGCCAGCAGGGCGGCTGGCTGCTGGGCTGCCGCATAGACGGGTGTCAGGCCGAGTACGTGCGCGTTCCCTTTGCGGACCAGTGCCTGTACCCTCTGCCCGAAGGCGTTCGGGAAGAGGATGCGCTGTTTGTGGGGGACATTCTGGTCAGCGGTTACTGGGGCGCGCTTCAGTGCGATATTCACCCCGGCGACACGGTGGCAGTGGTGGGCGGCGGCCCTGTGGGTCTGTGCGCGGCCCAATGCGCCAAACTTTTGGGTGCCGGGCGCGTGGTGCTGCTGGAAATCAGTGCCGAGCGCCGGGCTTTGGCGCTGCGGGAACATCTGGCCGATGAGGCGGTGGATCCCCGGGCCCAGGATGCGCCGGCATTGCTGCGTCAGATGACCGAAGGCAGAGGCGCGGACAGTGTCATCGAGGCCGCAGGTGCAGCGGATACCTTTGAACTGGCCTGGCAGGTGGCGCGCCCCAACGCCGTGGTCAGCGTGGTGGCCATGTACGAGACCGACCAGATTCTGCCCCTGCCCCGCATGTACGGGAAAAATCTGATTTTCAAAACCGGCGGCGTGGATGCAAACTGCTGCCCCGAACTGGTGGATTTGATTGCGCGTAAGAAGCTGCGCACGGATTTTCTGATTACACACCGGGCGCCCCTTGAAAAAATTCTGGATGGATACAAGGTTTTTTCCGCACATCAGGACGGATGCTTAAAATGGGTGGTCACACCCCCTTGCGAAACGGACAAAAATGTCCCATAATGAAGAATGCAAAAAGGGATTGCAAATTATACAGAAATAGTATACAATAAGAGAGAATCACAAAGGAGGCCTTTTTGAATGGGTGCGATCAAAGCGAAGGATCATATTTGGTATGTAGGTGTGCAGGACCCGGACCTGCGCGTGTTTGACATCATCATGCATTCCGACTACGGTACCAGTTACAACTCTTACATTGTAAAGGGAACCGAGAAAACGGTGCTGTTTGAGACAAGCAAGGCGAAGTTCTTTGACGAGTTCCTGAACAACGTCCGCGAGGTGACGGACCCGGCCAAGATTGATTACATTGTGGTCAACCACACCGAACCGGATCATTCCGGCAGCATGGAAAAACTGCTGGAGCTGGCGCCCAACGCCACAGTGCTGGGCTCCGGTACGGCCATCACCTTCCTGAAAGAAATTGTGAACCACCCCTTCAATGCGAAGGTGGTTTCCGAAAAAGACAGCATCGATCTGGGCGGCCTGACGCTGACCTTCCTGAGCCTGCCCATGCTGCACTGGCCGGACAGCATGTACACCTATATCCCCGAGCTGAAAGCGCTGTTCACCTGCGACAGCTTCGGCTGCCACTACGCGGATGAGCGCGTGTTCAACGACCTGATCGAGGGCGATTTTACTGAGGCGTACAAATATTACTTCGACAACATCATCGGACCGTTCAAAAATCCGTTCATGCTGAAAGCGCTGGACCGCATCAAGGACCTGCCCATCGAGTTTGTGGGCAACGGTCACGGCCCGGTTCTGCGCAGCAATATTCAGCACTATTTTGATCTGTACCGCACCTGGAGCACCCCGGTGGCGCGGGAAAAGAAAACCGTGGCAGTGGCCTATGTGTCCGCGTACGGTTATACCCGCCAGCTGGCGGAGAACATCTGCGCGGGCCTTGCCGAAAGCGGCGTGGATGTGAAGTGCTTTGATTTGGTGACCGACGACAATGCCGAGGCCAAAGCGGCCATTGCGGATGCGGACGGTTTCTTGCTGGGCAGCCCCACGCTGGTGGGCGATGCGCTGCCTCCGGTGTATGAGATGCTCATCGGTCTGAACCCCATCATCCACAAGGGCAAATTTGCAGGTGCTTTCGGCAGCTACGGCTGGAGCGGCGAGGCGGTGCCCAACCTGACGGCCCGCATGCAGCAGCTGAAACTGAACATGCCGCTGGAGGGCATGAAAGTGCGCTTCAAACCCACCCAGGCGGATCTGGATGCGGCCAAGCAGTACGGCCTTGCCTTCGGAAATGCGGTGCGCGGCGTTTAAAAACGTCCGGGCTTCCCTATACTCATCAGAAAGAAAGGAGACTCTCCCCATGAAGAAATGGCTTTGCACCATCTGCGGCCAGGAATTTGAGGGCGACCAGCCTCCCGTACCGTGCCCTGTGTGCGGCGCCGGCGAGGAAGCCTTTGAAGAAGTAGCCGAATAAGCGAAAACAGCCCCCGCAAACGCGGGGGCTGTTTTTGGTTTTGCCGGCGAATCAGCATGAAAAAAGCCCTCCGCCCCGGCGGGGCGAAAGGCGTTGGGTTTTATTTCTTTTCGGTCACATAAGCGCGCAGCGCGGTGCACACGGCATCCAGATCCACCTTGCGCTCCTGCAAAAAGCGGGACTGGCCCAGCAGAGAGCGGAATTCCTTCACGGTGTAATGGCCGGTGCTGCGGGGCAGTGCCAGCGATGCGGCCGGGTTGGTGAACACGCACACGGTTTCCACAGGAATGCCTTTCAGCTTGGCGCTGAACAGAATGTCACGCACCACACGGGTATCCCGCTCGGCTTCCAGCATGGGATTGGCAAAGGAGATGCGGTCCTGGTTTTTTACCTGAAGCCACATGGCGTCTCCGGCGCTGCCGTAAATGGAACCGCCGCGGCCCACGCATTTGACGCACAGAACGCCGAACGTACCCACCAGAATGAAGTCCAGGTCCGCCAGCTTTCCGTCTTTGGCAAGGCAAGCAGGGGAGAGAACCTGATAACCGTTCATCAGGGCCATGCGCCGGGTCGCGCTCAGAGGCTTGCTGGCTTTTTTGGCATCGGGCAGGTCTTTGGCTTTCCGCTGAAGAAAAGGAATGTCCTTGCGCCACAAAAAATAGACCAGCGCGAGCATGCACAAAACGGCGAGAAGAATGAAGCCCACGATTGCATACATGTTGTCCACGAAAAAACCTCCAGAAAAAGCCGATTGTACGACTTTTTAAAATCATCTTTATCAGTATAACAAAAAGTGAGCAAAAACACAATTCACAGGACGGTTACAACGCAAGAATTTTGCCGAAAAACATACGGGAGAATCTTAAAAAAATCGTTGACAATCTGATTAAGCTGTGGTATGATAATTCATGCACTCAAGGGTGCAAGCAAAAATGCGCTGCTAGCTCAGTTGGATAGAGTGTTTGGCTACGAACCAAAAGGTCAGGGGTTCGAATCCCTTGCAGCGCACCAAAAAAAGGCTACGATATATCGCTAAAAATTAGCGAAATCGTAGCCTTTTTTCTTTTCAAAAAGTAGTGAAAAATAGCGCAAAAAACGCAAAAATACGAAAAGATGCAAGTCAAAATGCAAGTCAAAACATACTGTTTAAAAAGCAAAAGCCCCAGCCTGTAAGGATTCATTACAGGCTGGGGCTAAGTAATTTATTTGGGTTCTGTATAAGTCATGGCCTGGCTGCTGTCCGACGCGCCGGCCGTGGTGGGGTCGTTGACTACCCCGAACAGTGCCAGCAGGGTGAACACCGTGCCGACGATGCCAAGCGTCTGTTCCTGCAAAGTAGTCAAATCAAGCGTAAAACCAAATACGCTGGCAACCTGCTGCGCAAGCAGCAAAAGCGCCGGGATAAGGGCTACCCAAAACGCTTTGTTTTTAAAGCGTACAGTCCAGTTGATTTTCAATTTTATCACTCCTTTATACTGTAAAGCCAAGTTTCATGAGCATAAAGCCTACAACAGCGCCAACGATCAGCATGAGAACTTTGTCAACAATGCTTTCCCAGCGCTTTGCAGGCTTTTCTTTTTGGGCTTCCTGCCATTTAACGAGTTTGTCAAGACTGCTTTCAATGCCGGCAAGCTGCACGTCCATTTTTGCGTCTCGCGCAATCTGGACGCGCTGCCAGTCATAAAAAGCGTTATGAAACTTTTTGCTTTCGGCTTGCCAACCTTCTAAAATTTCAATCCGCTTTTCAAGAACCGCCGCTTTTGCAGAGCCGATGCAATCTTTTTCGGGGTCAAGAATACACTTTTCAGCCAAAGGCTACACCGCCTTTGCGTAGACCTGGCCGTCTTCGCCCAAGCACACCCAGCCGTCCTTTTCGCCGGTGACCACGTAGGCCCATCCGTCCCGGATCTGTACCGCTTCCAGCACATCTCCCTTCTTGACGCTTCCCACTTGGGTGTACTCATCCACCCCGGGGCCAGTGCGCACCCTTAGACTGTCCACGGTGATCGCCACCTTGGACGGCGCCGCGTTGTACAGCGCCACCGACAGGTTCAATTCCTGCGCTTTGCTGATGATGGCGATCTGGTCCCCCGCCGAGGCCGGGTCTGTGACGAGCGCCCCGTTCTCCTCGCGGGTGGAAATGCCCAGCGGGTCGCACACCGCTTTCAAGAGAACCACGTCTCCGGAACTGATGGGATTGGTTGCGTAGATTTTCAGTTTCACAGCCTCACCGGAAAGAGGTTTGACCGGATTTTCCCCGTAGATGCCCACACGGTTGGCGCATCCAGAGTAATGAGTGGGGTCGAGGCCTTTGCCCGTGGCCGTGGCACGTACTTCCAGATGGCAGTGCTTGATGGGGGGATTTGCCTCTGCGGCATTGCCCGAATTGCCCATGATGGCCAGTGCATCGCCGCTCTTCACCTTCTGGCCCACGCTCACAAGGTTTTTGGAATTGTGGCAGAAATACAGGTAGTTGACTGCGTCCGGAGTCTGGTTGTCGTCCAGTTTCACGCACACATACCAGCCCCATTCCCAGGTGAGGTTTCCGGTGGACTTGTCCACTTTGCGGGCCGTGACCACGGTGCCGGAGATGGATTTGCCGTCGTAGTCCGGCATGAGGATGATGTCGCTGTCCAAGCCCACCACATCCTGACCGCCGTGCCAGATTTTGCCGTTACCCCGGCTGTAGCCGAAGCAGGAATAATAATAGGGTACTTGCGTGCGCCCTTTGAAAAGATTGCCCATAATTTAACCCCCAATTTTTGAATATTCTACAATAAACACAATGTCGTTAGTGTTTCCGCTTGGATATGCTATATTTGGCGATATTGGTGTTTCTGCGAGCTGCACTCGATATAGCTCAACTCCACGCTCAGAAGTTTGAACGTCAATGACAGAATCTCCTAACCCAGCCGGCAAAATAATTGGGTATTGAGTTACGCTTCCGCCGTCTTGTATAAACAGCTGTGCTTTAACGTCTACAAAATGAGCAAGTCCGGTCAATGATGAAAGCGGAATGTATGTAGTGTATTGAAGTTGCGGCAGTTGTTGAGAAGACAAGCTAAATACCTGACGATATATTGGGTTTCCGTCAATCCACACTTTTCCAGTATTAACGGGTGCGCTTGTTGAATATACTCCACCGGATTGAGGCAACGCGGACACGTCCGCAGCGTTTAGCTGTACCGCACCGGTTTTGCTGTTTACGCTTTGTACCGGTATGTCTGCCCAAGTATTGCCGTTTAATGTGTCAGCGTCTCCACCGTCCTGCAGCGGCTCCATAAATACTTGGCATGTGGTGCCGGTTTCGCCAGAGACGGTATATGTGCCCTGCGGGTTAATAACAATAATCGGTGTGTCGGCAAACACTTCCGGCGCCGCAAGTTCGTACTCAACTATAAAAGGCGTTCCCGCAATATACTGTGCTGAAAATTCAGCTTTTACTGCATCTGCGGTAGTCTCTGGGGAAGATATACGCAATGTTTTTGTAGAATTTGATGAGCCGGAAACACCCCATATGCGAGATGAAGCAATATCTGTTTCTGCAAGCGCTTTTGCCTGATTGCAAATTACTGCTCCAACGCTACCATTTTGAGCAATATCATTAAAATTAATATAAAAACTATTATTGCTTAAACCGCTTTTTTGTATATTTTCTGTGCCCGTAAATACATACGTTTTTTTGACGTGCTCTTCTCGCTTGATTCTAAGCGGTGTACCATTGGATACGGATTTTAAAAAAACACGTACTGGGTTTCCCGCTGCATAGCGTTGCGCAAGTGCGGATTTAAAGGCTTCAGCCGTTGAAAAAGACGTATCACGTATTCCTAATGAGCCGTTATTGGAGTTAATAACGCTTTTGTCTGGAGCCGTATTCCATGTGTTTCCGCCGTTAATATACATATTTGATACCGCCGTATAATTCTCTGCGTTTTCGGTTATGTTTTCCGCAATAAACAACGATGAGTTTAAACTCGATTGCAAGATAAAGTTTTCTTGGCCCGTAAGCACATATTCTTGGTCAAACTCGCTCTGTACATTCGTCTCCAGCGTGTCCCCTTCGTGGAGTGGCGCTTGAAGCTCAATAATTTCGCAGTGATAGCTGTCACCTTGCTCAACCGATATCCCTGTGTAAAATTTGCCAGTATCTTGTGTAGATTTATATGCTACTATAATCGGGTGATTGGTAAGGTATTCTTGTGCGGATGGTATATCTTTAATATCACCAGACACAAAAAACCACCAAGTCCCGTTATACGCGGCAAAATCTCCATAGGTTGTGGAAAATTGTGCGGCTGTGGCCGATACGGGTTTTAACTGATTGCATATAGCGTCAACGACCACACCAGAATCTGGGATTTCAAAGTCATCTGGAGTTTTTATGGTAATTCTGTACAATCCTTTAGTGTTTGTACCAACGCTAGTAATGGTCGCTTCACCATCAAGAGTTAAAACATTTGTATACTCTCCTGCATTCTCGATCTCCCGAACGTTTGAAGGGCTGGCATCTCCGCTGCCGGTCTGCGTGGTAAATCCGTTGATTGTCACGCTGTCAATTCGGTTTGCCGCTGATGTAACCGTTAAACTTCCGCCTGTTTTTGTTGGATACGGCTGCGTTAAATCAATATCGCCATTGATCGGCAAAACCGCGCCGCCCTGCATAGTGCGGAAACCAACAGCCTCTTGAGCTGATTGCGCCGCCTGATGTGACCAGTACTGCGCATTGTTGGTATTTTCGCCCTCGCGTGATCCTGTATTGCCTACAGCCCAGCTTTGTGCAAGCGTTGCGCTTTCTGCTGCTGCTGTTTGACTTGCAAGCACTTGTGCCACCTGCTCTGTCAACAGATTATAATACGTAGTCACTTCCGGCGCATCATACCCAGGTACGGCAGTAACTAAAAGCTGAAACTGCCAAGATGCAATTTGGTATCCGGTTGCATCCGTCACAAGCACGCACAGGATATTTTGACCGGCCATCGAAACTGCTTGTTCTGCAATCTCTACAACCGCCACATTATCAGATACAACTACAGCCGGATGTGTAGACCCGCCTACTTCCGTGATCGTGTCATACCATCCAGCCGGCATATTAGGCGCGCCAAAACGCACGGTCCAGATTGCACCTGTCGGCGGTGTCCACGGTGTACCGCCCTGCGTGATTGTCATTTGAAAAAGCCGACTTAAACTATCTGCTTGCATTGCATACAAAACAAACGGAGTGCTAGGTGTGTCTAATTCAATGTTAAATTGCTGCATCTTACCACCCCCAATAATTAATTGTTTGCCCGTTTATTTCAACAGATCTTGGTACAAACGCTTTTCCGTTAAGATTAATAGACCCATTTCCAGAACTATCAACGGAAATATTAATTGCTACCGTTCTGTCATTGTACAAATAAATGCTGCTGCCTAAATTGTTTTCATTTGCAGAAATTAACACGCGGCCTTTTCCAAACGTTCCAATTACCGCTGTTGACGCTGAAACATTTCCGTTTGGTAAAAACCCTTGTGCAAAATGGAATCTTGCTTCTCCATCAGGGTTGTTTATATCAAACGTTGGCGCCCATACACCGCTTGGGGTTTGATAAGCATACAATTCAGCCAATACATTTGCTCCAGACGCATTTGCTTTTACTGCAAGCGTGTCGCATTGTAGCCCACCGTTTAACACGGCTTCGCCTGTTTCCATGCTGATTGTTGTAAGGCCGTTAAGACTTGCCAAAACGCCGGCTTTAATCAAGTTTGCGGTCAAAGTGCCAGCAGTAATAAAATCTGCTACAATCGCGCCGTCTTGCGTGATAGCTGTAGTGTATGGGCCGTTGTAGCCGTTGGAGCTATATCCAAGGCCGCCGTTGTTCCACCGCCACACCTTGGTAGCCGCGTCGATAATCGGCTGGTCCATAATAAGAATTTCGTAAGGCTGGCCTTGGTTGTTTTTCTGAAACACCACGTACCCGCCATTTGTGCCGGTGATCCAGTTGGTGGCGTTGTTAATGGCCGCCGCCTGCTGCTGCTGAAACACGCTGTTCGGGTTGGTGATGGACTCGGAAATTTGCGTGACCTGGCTTTGAATTTTGGCCGGAGAACTTGAGAAAATGACCTTGTTTTTTTCAGGGTAGTAAGGATAATTCCAGCGCTCGACCACCTGATAGTTGATGGAAAAGCTTTTGGCATCGTCAATTAGCGTTGCGACGCTGAACACCTCAAAGTCTAAAAAACCGTACATTTCCGGGTTGGTTGCCCGCAGGTCTACCACGTCGCAGTCATAGGAACGGTCTGGTTTTGCCATAACGGCCAGCTTTGCAATGGCGTCTGCAAGCAGATTTTCCGCTACACTGTAGCGGTCATCTTTCCATACGGCACAGACCACTTTGTCTGAATAAGTGTTGTTGTCTACGTATGGCTTACCGTCATTAATAGAGGCAAAAGAAAGCCCGTCCGCACCATAAGCATACAGACGGGTCACAAAGTCAGTAGACTTGCCTTTGTAGTTGATCTCTTTGAGGTTAAGGTCGCGGGTTGCAAAAGCTCCCAGCGGCGCGGCGGCGTCCGGGATAATCACAGTAATGGTCTGCGCCACATTGTCAAAGCGAAAATAGACGCCGTAGGTATCCCGGCACGCCTCTACAATTTCCAGCGGCGTATAGTCGCCTTCAATGGTGCGCTGCATGCTCAAGCCGGTGTTATCAATTAACGACCATCCAGCGGGCAAAATGCCGGTAATCGTAGCGTCTAGCGTGGCACTGCCGTTGGAGTAGCCGACAAGCATAGACGTTTTCCAAGCGTCTAGGTTCAGCTGCGCCACAATTTTGGCCGTGTCAGTACCGCCATCAATTTGCTTAATAAGATACCACTGCTTGTCTCGATCTCGAATGACAGCTTCCTCTACAAGCTGCGGATAAAGTTCATCCCAAATGGAAATATTAAAAACTACTTCATCATATCCGCTAGCCAGTTCTCTGACATAATAATCATCACATTGGATGATTTGCTGTTCGTTGTTTACATAAAGGCTAAGAATATAATCACCACCTTACATATAACACGGGTAATACTGGACCGTTACAGGGTCCAGCGCGGAAAAGCTGTTTTGCCCCGGCGTAACCTGCGGAAACTCGGTAAACGTCACATTGCCAGGGGCCGGGGCGCCGTTGCGCAAAAGCCGCCCGTTGATGCCGTCAACGGTGAGCTGCTCGCCTTGCGTGACATTTTGGAAAGTCGCCCCGGCCAGATGGTAGGTGTCGGCGGCGGCACCCACGGTCACGCTGCAAATGCAATCTGCATAAGGCAGCGTCCCGGGGTTCAAAAAGCCTGCGGCGGCGTTTTCCACCGTCACAAGCGGGTCGTGCTGAATGCCGTTAAATTTATATTCAACTGAAATTAACACTTGGTTTCCGTCTATGCCTTCTGGTATGCCATCTCCAATGCTTTCAAGCGTCGAAGTATAATAAAACCCGTCCGGCAAAAAAAGCTCAATTTTACCCCACATCCAGCCCTCTACAGTGGATTGAAGCAATTTGGCTTCTCGATATGTTTTTCCAGAATATACAAGAGTTAATGTAATAGGTTTTTGCCCATACACAGCAGCTAACAAACGGTAACTGCTGCGGTTACGGCCTTGAAATGTTGTGTTTGTGATTGTAGTACCGCCTACAGAATATTCCCGCAACGGGAGCACGCCATAATCTGCAGGGTTTACTCCATTAATGTAAAAAGGCATTACCGTTCCTCCCATGCAAGCTGTTCGCCCATATACCAAGCAGTGGCGCGGGCTACTTCTCGCCCGTCAATAGAAATGGGAACTTCAATTTGAGTGGCACTTACAGATGTAGAAGAAATGCTTGCTGCCAAAGATTTTGCAGTTTCGCGCAAATCGGGAAGGTTATAGTCTACATCAGCAGAAAAAGAGCCAAGTAAACGCTTGCTTACGGTTTTAATGCCGTTATCAATATCCGGCATGCCATCTTTTAAGCCTACACCAATACCGGCATCAATTTGCTTGCCTACTTGATCGCGCATAACTTTGGATGGAGAAGCAATACCTAAAAAGCTTTTAATGCCATTTAATGCTGTGCGTCCAATATTTGTTGCGGCGTCCCATAACGCACCCGCCATTGCGCCTATACCGTTTATAAGGCCACTAATAATGTTTTTGCCAACTTCTATCCAGTCGGTGTTCATGATAGCTTCTACGACAGAAGCCATTAAATCGCCAATTGCGACTATAATTTGTGGAGCATTGTCTATAAAGCCTTTTGCAAGGGTTTTAATTACCTGTGCAGCAGTAGAAATAATTTGTGGCAAATTTTGAGAAATGCCATTAACTAAGCTTACAATTAATGTTGTGGATGTGTTCATGATTTCTGGAATCATTGACACAAATCCTTGCGCTAAAGTCAAAACGACTTGAATTGCTCCATCAGTAATTTGTGGGCTAGAATCGCTGATTGCGCCTACAAATGAGCTTACAAGGCTTGTTGCTGTTTCAATAAAACTTGGAGCAGCGTTTAGCATTGCGGTAAGCGCTTCAGAAAGTATTGTTCCGGCTGTGTCTATAGCACCGGTTACGCCTTCTGTTTCTGCCGCAGTTAATAGTTCATCGACCCAGCCATTAACCATTGGAAGCGCTGTTCCTGCAAGATTGCTAAAAAGGTCTTCTGTTAAGCTTCCGGCTAAAGCAGACACATTATCTTTAAGAGTAGACATTTGGCCTTCAAATGTCTTACTCTGATTTTCCATTGCGTTGTAAAACTGGCCACCTTCATTGGTAGCGGTTTCTAACGCGTCGGAAAGTTCTTCAAAAGAAACTTCCCCAGCAGAAACACGATCTCGCACTTCTGCCATTGTTTCGCCGGTTTTTTCTGCAATAATGTTTAACGGGTTAAAGCCCTGGTCAATCATCATGTTAATTTCTTCCAGGGATGCGTAGCCGTTAGACTGAATCCGACCAAAAGCGGTTGCCATGGTGCCGAGCTTTTGAGCGTCGCCCTGCGCAACGTCGCCAAGGCGTTTCAGTTGGTCGGGAATTTGTTCTGCAGAAGAGCCAAACGCCAACAAAATTTGCGATGCGTCAGCAAGGTCTGTCATTGCTAATGGCGTTTTAGCCGCCATTGTTTTTAAGCTATCTGTAAGCGCTTGCGCTTTTTCTGCGTCTCCAAGCATTGTAGTAAACGCTGTTTGATAGCTTTGCATTTGGGCATTATATTCAATGCCTACTTTCGCCACAGCAGCAACGCCAGTAGCCGCAGCGCTTGTCAGGCCAACAAAAGCCGTACCAATTCCTTTTAAAGCAGTAAGACCAATAGAACCGGCTGTTTTTGCTGCATTTCCAATAGCAGAAAATCCTTTTGCAAGAGGTGTTGTTTTTATTGAATCAAGAGCGCTACCAACTGAACTTTTTAATTTCCCAACTTTGCTTTCGACTTGCTTAATGTCTTTGTCAACGTCAGAATCGTCAACAACTGCTTTATATCGAACTTCGCCTACGACTGCCAATTAATCACCGCCTTTTGCCATGGATTTAAGAGAATTAAACATAGAGGTTAACCCGTCTTGTACCGAAAGGCCGCGCTTTTTAAGGGCATACTTTGCCTTCATGCGAGAGAGTCGCGCTCTGTACTCTGCATTGTCCTTTGTTGGTTTTGGCATAGGCATTTGCCGCACGCCTACAACGTCCGCAAAGCGTGTCCCCTCCGGTAAACCTTTGAGCAAAGCAAAAAACTCACACCAGTGCATGCCCCTGCGTTCGTTTAAATTAATGCCGTAGGTTTGCCAAAAGGCCGCGTAAATCAGTTCGCAATCTTGCTCAAAATCCATTACCGGCGGTTCATTGCTTTTTTCTTTTGACGGGACAAGCGCTTTGATGGCCGCCTGCAACAAGCCGGAATCAACCGGGTGTTGCCCCGCAATCAGCAAGTCGAGGGCGCAGTCTACTTGCTCCACGTCTGGCAAATTCTCATCTTCCAGCACGTCCATAGCCGCCAGCACGTTGGGCCAAGCAGGGCGCAGCTTGTACGTTTTGCCGCCGTGCTCTACGGACGTGGGGAGCGCGTCATACAGCCTCATGCAAACGGCCACCGCTTCGGATTTGCGGCTTTGTTTAATCGGCGATATTTTTCAGCGCGGGCTTTCATGGCAACTTCAAGCTGCGGGTTGATAACGTCCACGATAAACGGGGCCACATCGGAAAGCAGGCGCTCATACTTGTTCTCATAGTTTTCTAGCAGCTGCGCGGCACCGCTTTTGCCGAACACGATTTTGAGAATCTCGACGAAAATGGTGCCGTAGTATTCCTGGTACTCGCTGCAGTCGGGGGCCTGGCGCAGCTTTTCTTGCGCTTCGCCCAGCAGGCGGCGCAGCCGGTTGTATTGCGCCAGCACATCCTCAATGACAATGTCAACAGGCAAACGCAGCTCTTCTTCACCAGCGGTGTTTTCGACAACAAACTCATCATGAATGTCACTTACTTTGCGAACCTTGTACACGGTTTTTGCCTCCTTCAAAAAAATGCCCCCTCGCAAAGAGGGGGCGCTGATCTTAGCCGCCTGCGTTGGCGGTCACGGTAGTGTTGCCAGACGTAACCACAACGCTGGTGGAAATGTTAATCATCGCCACGGTCACATACTGGCCGGTGGCAATCGTGTACTGTGCGCCGCTGGTAAAGACGTTCCAACCGGTCAGCACGCTGCCCACGGTGGCCTCTGGGGCGCTCTGGCCGTAGCTGTACACAAATTTGCAGCCCGCAATAGGAGACGCGGGCGTGGTGGTCAGCACGGTGTCACCCTGCGCAGTGCCTGCCGCGCTTTCAACAGTCAGGGTTTCGCTGGGCGTGATGATGTCCAGGGTGGGTGCGCCATTAAAGCGGACCTCAAAAGACACGGCGCTGCCGTCGGTAGTGGCGCCGCCCAGGTCGGTGACGTTGGCGATGGTGACGGGGCAAACGATCTGCGAAATGGTGCCGTCTGCCTGTCCCACAGAAATACGGAAATTGGTGTTGCGGTCGACCATCAGACCAAACTTGCGGGCCGGGTTGAAAATCCAGTCCTGCGCGGGATCGCCGATAATGCGGCGGCCGGTGCAAGTGTAAGCGGGGGCCATGCCGGTGACGTAGTTCCGTGCAAAGCCGCCGTCAGAAAAGAAGAAATACTGCTGCACCGTTTCGTTCAGCGCTTCGGCAAAGTTTTCGATGCCGTTGCCAAACTGCACCCAGGTGGAAGATACGCCGTTAGGCGTAATGTCAATTTCCGCCTGGATTGCGTGCGATACAAGCAGGAAGTTTTCGGGTGCTGCCATGTATTCACCTCGCATAAAATTTGACCCTAAAACTAGAGCCGTAAATGTAATTGATGTTTTCCTCGCGGCCAATCAGCTGCGGGGCGGATGTGGTTTCAATGGCATAAATCTGCCAGTTTTCAGAAAAAGGCAACTGCGCCGCCGTGGTCAGCGCTTGGTGCACTGTTTCCATGGCGGCGGCAAGCTGCTGCTGATCTGCGTTTTTGCCGGTAAACTGCACCGGCAGTTCCTGGTCGCTGTTTATTAGCGTTCGGAACGTAGCTCTCGGAGAACCGCCGGCAAAAGACACAGCATAACCGTTTAGCGGTGGCAAAGAGCCAATAACAACAATCCCGCTAATAAGTTCAGCAATCATTTGCTGCATAGCGGTTAAAATTTCGTCTCTCATTTACCTATCTCTTTTGCAAAAGCATTTTGAGCGACTTTATTCCAAGATTCTTGGTTTTCCGCACGTGCTGTTTCCACCCACATTTTGCCAGTGCCCGGAGTAGTATAATGTTCAACAACATGCGTCCCATCAACACGCATACCATACCATTGATAACCGGCATAAACATTAGACCAAACAAGGTCACGGCTTCCTGTGCCTGTTTCTTCAATACGTCCAATGTCGCGCAAGGTATGCTCTCCATCGTCCGGAATCTTATCCAGGCTGTCGCTCATCATCTGTTCCGCCAGAGCCGCGCTTGCGGCTTCGGCTCCAGCTTTTATTGCTGCCGCCCATGCTGCTTTGTCAGTTTTAATTTCAACGCTCATGCCTAAACACAACCTAACTCTATGTGGTGCACGCGGGTGTCAGGTACGTCAGGGCCTGGGTCTACGGTAAGGATTTCAAAATCCCCCAGCGTTTGGCCCCGGAAGTTCTGTACCGTCGCCCGCATGGGTTTTCCGGCGGCCTGGGACTGTTGGCAGAGTGCCTCATAGTCCAGCGCCTGGGTAGAGCGTACCGTGTCCACAAAAATGACCGCCCGCAGTACCACTTCGGTGTTGTCGGCGGTCTTTTTGATTTCGTTGGTGTTTTGGATATGCACGTTCTGCACTTGATACGGCTGCCACGTTGGTTTTTTCCACGCGTCCACACCGGTGCAGACCTGCAGCGTCATAGAATCCCGTAAAAGTTGGGACGGTATTGGCCGAAGCACGGAACCCTCCTTTCCATCAACCCGGTCTGTTCGAGATATACTCGCGCCATCGGGCTAACCATCAGCTGTGCCGCCGTCAGGCCGCCGGTGTTGCCTCCGTCAACGTGTACCTTGCCGACGGTATACCCCTGCCCGGTCTGGCCTGCCAGCACAGCTTCAAGGCCATTCTGGGAAAAGTATAGTACCTGGGCGGCAGCGGCCTTTTGCACTAGCTCCTGCACCAAAGCAGGGAGGGCAGCAATTCCGCCGCCCTCCACAATGCGATACTGGGTGATGCTGTCAATGATGTCGCTGGCGGTGGTGGCGTACAGCGGGAACTCAGCCTCGGTGATAGGCGGTGTGCCGTACAGCGCCGTGTACTGCTCGTAGGTGATGTACGCCATACGCGCCTCCTTAGGTGCCTACGACAACAACTGCATTGCCAGAAGCAATAGGCATGTTGCTGCCAGTGCCGACCAGGGCGACGGTGATGGTATTGCCGGATGCACAGGTGATCTCCTGGCCGGCGCCCAGCGGGGTCCAGCCGGTCAGCGCAGTGCCAGCGGTAACAGTTTCAGCGCTGCCGCCAACTTTGTACACCAAAGTGGTGTCGGTGCTCAGCGGGGCGTTCACAGCCACATTGGTGGTGGTGCTGGAAGAGCCGGCAGTGCAGGTAACAGTCAAGCTGCCCAGAGTAGTGTCGTAGTTGACCAGCAGGCCCTCGGATTTGTTGTCGTAAGTCCAAACACCGTGATAGATGCTGAACATGATTTTCCAGAACTCGCCTTCCTGGTTAATGTCCGGATCAATGACTTTGCTGATATACGGACGCGCCACAGCATCAGCGGCCGGCCGCGCAGCGATGATCCAGTTAATGCCCGGTCCCAGATTGTTGAAAGTAACACCGCCAACAGTCTGGCCGGTGGTAACGCCGTCGTTCAGCTGGAATACGGACTTCATGTAGCTGGACGGGGTGCCGATCAAGTACTGGTCGTTGATAGCTTCCAGCCGCATGGTCGCGCTGCGAATCTGGAAGTCTTTGACGTCCAAGTAACGCGTGATCTGGCTGGACTGCTGCAGCACATTTTTCAGCGTGGTGCTGATCTGAATGTACAACTGCTCGTCCTCGCCGATCTGGTCCTGCACGGTGGCGATGTCGTTCAACAGCAGGGTCAAAATGTTGTCAGCGTTGATGCCGCTGGTAGCCTGCTCAACCAGGCAAGTGCCGCCGTAGTTGAATGCGGCCTGCGCAAGGCGGGAAATGCGGATTTTGTCCACTTCGGGAACAACATGCTGCCGCAAGAACACTTTCATGGCGTTGGAAACAGTCAGTGCCAGATTGGTCATGTCGATGTCATACCGGCCAATGGCAAAGTTGCGGCCACGGTAATACTCAAGGGTTTTGGTCTCGTATTCCAGCGTCATGTCGCCGTCGGGAGCCTTATAGCCCTGCATATTGCCCAGGCCGTCCATATCGAGGATGGGCACCTGAATTTCTTTGCCCATGTTCCACTCGATGCCCGGGGTGGTATTCTCCATCCACGTGGTGCGGGGCATAATATAGAATTTTTCGTCCAGCACGCGGTTAAATACCTGCGCATAGTTGATCGTGTTGGTAAATGCCATTTAATCTTTCCTTTCTTTGGGTTACCAGTTTTCCAGCACCTTGGCCACTTCGGCATCCTCGGCGCTGTTGGCGCTGGGCTTAGGCGGCTTCTGGCTGTAAACCGGCGTGTTTTTTGCGGGCTGAGCGTCGGGGATAAAGTATTCCTCAAACCCCTTTGCGATCTCCTGCAGCTGATCTGCAACGGGCGGGGCGTCCTGTGCCCGGTTGAGCTTGCTGTAGACCGTTTCGCGGAATTTGGGCTTCACTCGCGCGAAGTCCTCACTGGCGGTGGTGCGGAGCATGTCGTTTTCGCCGGCCAGCTTGATGTATTCCTCGGTCTTGGTTACGTCAACCGATGGGGCATTTTTCTGCCATTCCTGCTTAGCCTTTTCAATTTCTTCCTGCAGCGAAGATTTCGGCATGTAGTCAGCAGAGAGAGCGCGGCCCGATTCGGTCATGATGTAGGCGATCTGGTCCTCGTTCAGCCCTTTGTTTTCTAAGTCTTTGCGTTTAAACAGTGCCATGTTTTCCGTCCTTTCTTTACCGCCGCCAGACGTGCGGCGCAGTGCTCGGTTTACCGCCATGAGCGGGGCGAAATGGTAATAAAAAAGCGCCCTGCCGGATGGCAGAACGCTTTGATATTCGGTTGCTATGCGCGTAACCCTGCGTGGGAGATGTTGAATCACCTCCTCTCAATGGTTGCTCTTGATGTCAACGGTGATAGCGTTGTAGGTGAGTACCGCCTGCGGGCAGCCATCCGGCGCAAACCGAATATTTACTTCCGCAAGGAGCTCAAGCGGAACTTCTTTCCCGGCCACGGTAATGCGATTTACAAACGGGCCGTCCATTTCCATCTCGAAGTTTTCGGGCGCGTTAGTCATCGTCGTATTCCTCCGGCTTGGCAGGCAGTTTTATACCGCCCCGTCCCAGCATCTGGGCAATCTTGTAGTCGGCCTCCTTGTTCCAGTGGTACTCGTACTCCTGGAGTTTGTTGGCCACGCTGGCGGGCACGATATCCTCTGTGGCCTGCATCATACTGGCCACGCTGCGCATGATCTCGCGGGCGGCCTCAAAGGTGGCGCGGCATTCCCGCGGCTGGATGTCCAGCAGCTCTCCGCCGAAAGCCAGCACGGCGTCCTTGATGCCGGGCTCCTCATAGCCCAGGGCCATACCTACCTCAGTCAGGTCGTCGCACTGGCCGGAGAGCTGCCCCTGCCATTCGTCCAGCTGCTCGTGGTTTTCAAACCACGCATTGTCGCCGGACAGGTGCCGGTGCAAGGTTCCAAAGTTTTGAATCTGAATTTTGAGAAAGGCAATTAGCCTCTGAAATTCATTCGTGGTCGTTCTCTCCTTTCTTTTTGCGGGTGCGTTTAGGCTTTGCCTGCGGCAGCTCCGTGGCCGTCTGCGCGGCTTTTTCGGGTTCGGTGGGTTCCTTGTCGCCTTCATTGTTCGGCGCGTCCTGCGGGCTTTCGGGCGAGTGCAGCAGTTCGTGATACTGCTGGGCAGTCAGGTGCAGGCCGCAGCGGGTACAGTGTACGCCGTCGGCGCGGCCGATGAAAATGTGGGGACAGGCTTTCTGGGTGTCGTTCATTGTGTCACGCTCCTTTTATTCTTTCTCGGTCGTACCGTCTGGTGTGCCCGGTCTTACTGATAAACTCCCGCATGGCCGCTTGCCGGTCTTTGATGGTCTGTGCCATATCGGCGGCAGCATCATCCAGCCCGGCAGCTTTGAATGCAGCTTGCTTGCGCTTTGCCTCGCGGATAGACCGCTCAAGTGCCCGCTGCTGCTGGCTCTCCTGGTATTCCTTGTCGTTGGCCTCTTTGTCCTGGCGCTGCTTGTCCTGCGGAATGGTCACGCCGGGGATTTGCGGCATGGGATAATGCCCGCAGTTGATGCCGAACAATCCGGCGGCCTGGCCGTAACTGGTGGAGGATATGGGCTTGTAGCTGTGGCGGCTCCCGTCGCCGTCCGTGAACGTGCCGCCCTCGCTGCCCCAGGTGAAGAACTTGCCCTGGTAGGGATAGCACAAAGGCCGCGCCCCAGGGTGGGTGCTCACCTGGAAGATTTCGCTGCCGTAGTCCTGCTGACGGTTGCGTACCGACTGGATGGCCGCATTGTGAACAGTGGTGCGGATGTCCATGTTGATGTACGCTTCCGGCGACCAGTGCCGCCCAGCGCGGTCTACAAAGCCATAAATGCCGTTGTCGGCCATTTGCGAAATGGCCTTGCGCAGTGCTTGCAAACGGGTTTCACTGCCGATTTCAACGGCTGTTGCAGCAGAATTTAAAACCCCTTGCGCTGCACTGATCTGCTCAGCGCTCATAGCTTGATTGACCCATTGCATGGTATTTGTTATTGCGGTTGTGTAGGCGCTTTGGCAGCTGTCCAGCATGACGGTGTTCACAAGGTTTGCTTGTTGCACCGCTTGCTGGCTCAATTCCTGCAGCATGGCCTGCACGGTGTTGACAGGCGCTTCTTCAATACGCCCGGCAGCAATGGCTTCTTGTATAGCTTTTTCCAGCGTTTCCAAAGCGGCTGCCGATGCTTCGTCAAGTGCTTTGCGGATTTCGTCCGGCACACGCTTCACAGCCTCGTTAATGATCTTGGCGTTTTCCTCGGTCAGCTGTCCAAGTTCGGACAATTTTTCTGTTTCCCAAGATGCAGTCCGAAATGCTTTTCCCGTACCCAAATGGCGGGCAATGTTGATAATTAATTGGTCAACGGCGTCAAGATACGCAGCTTCGACGGGTTCGGACAGGCGCAAGGCTAGATTTTTGTCCATCAGTTTACTGCTCCACGGTATTTGCAACGTCCTTTATGCCATGCGGCACATTTCCTTTTTAAACAGTCCATAAGAACGTGCTGTTCAATGAGCATGTGTTTGTGCGCGGTGCAAATGCCGTGTTCGTCGTATTCGTAAATGTCCGTGTTAGTTTGCGCTGTTTCGTCAATAGTGTAAGGGCATTTCACATTACTCACCGCCCGTCATAAAATCTACGTCAATAGCGTTGACCTGCGATTCATCCCGAATGCGTTTCATCTCGTCGACATACTGTTCTTCGGTGTAGCAAAAGCCAAACTTTTTGTCGGTCAAAAATTTGTGTTTGCTCATCAATTTGTTGTTAATAAGCATGATCCCGCGATTGATATTGGATTGTGTATCTTCAACAATTGAATCATCAAATGTGATCCCAATTTCAAACCCGTCAGCAATTAGCGAAGCAATAGATTGCCCTTCATACTCAATCCCGTACTGCGCGGACAACTCCAAAATGCTTGTAATCATGTTGCGCAGGGCGCTGCGTAGGTTGTTCTGGTGGTTGACAATAGTGTTGTAGGTCTTGCTGTTTTGGCTGATGACCTCTGTGGCTGTTTTAAGGCCCTGGGCCTTGTCAAAAGACAATGTGCCGGGGTCAAAGCCAACTTGGGCGCACAGAATAGACAAAAAGGCGTTGATTGCTGCGACGTGTTCCTCCACGCGCAGCTTTACCGTGTTGTCCTGGATTTTCAGCGCGTCCGGTGCGTCGGTGGAAAGAGCCTCATACACTTCATCGTTGGCGTCAAAGTAACGCGTTAAACGGCCTGTTTTGGGGTCGACCACCGTTCGGATGGCCTGTGCGGGAACGATGATCCGGCGTTTGCCCAGCACAAACTCACGTTGAAAGCTATCCATGCAAATGTCCAGACTGTGCAGCGTGTCCATGGCGCTGCTGTATGCAGATACGCCCAGGGGGCTGTTATCGTCAAAATTGTTTGCACCAAACGGTCTGAAATACTGGAAAGCCGTGCGGGACAGCCCGTAAATATCTGTTGACGGAGACAGCAGCGGGTACATCATAGTCAGCGGATACCACCAGCCAAGAATGTTCTGCGGCTCGGTGGTTTCCTTCATGGGCATGCGGTACAGGTCATTAGTCACAACCGTGGTTTCACCCTTCCGCCGGTGCCACTCCACACGGCTGTAATAATAACCGTCTTTAGCTTCCCGGCTGATAAAGATGCCCTCTGTCACATTGTGGTTGTCCCACGCCGTGGGGATAAACTGCGGGGCCATGTGATAGCTGATCTTCACGCGGCCCGGCCCGGCATCGTTGCCGTTTTTGTCCTTTGGCACTTCCACCCATTCCTTTGTAGCTGCGCCGCCCAGGGCAAAAGATTTTTCCAAATACTCACCAAAGGCCGTCCAGAAGTCGTTATCTTCCAGCACCTTGTCGATGTACGCCTGCAGCGGGTCCTTTTCGCCTTCCGGCGTTTCCTTGCCCTTCTGGGTTACATTGATGGCGCAGTTTTCGCCCCAAACGTACCGAGCCAGCGTCTGGCAGACGATTCGGCCCGCGTTCATGGTTGCCATGCGCCGGGTTGGCTTTTTAAAACCTTCATAAGCGTTTACGGACTGGATGGGTACATCATGCCACGCTGCATAGTAGCCGCGATATACGTACAGCCAAGGGAACATAAACAGCGTGTAGAACTCGCGGAACGCGGGCACGCCGTTTAAATCAAAAACGTCCTTTTTAAATACTTGTAAACTTTCGGCCACTCGGTTCACTCCGTTTCTCGCCGTGTCTTTTAGTGTCATGTGTCACCCTCACAGCACATAGTTTTTGTAAAAGTAATTACAAGAGTACCTCGCCTCATCCATGCAATGATTGTAAGCGTCAACAGGGTTGCCCTTGTCGTCCACACAATACATGCCGATTTCCTTCAGGAAGTTGTAGTGCCCGAAGCGCTCATCCTCAACAAGAAAAAACAGCCCGTCTTGCATGGCGGACTGTAGATATTCAATGCCCACTTTGATGCCTTTGGTACTGCCCTTGATGTCGTGGCCGTTGTTGTCGGCCCCGTCCGTCTGGATGCCCAGCACTTCTAATTCTTTTCGCAGGGCTTTGCAAGCTGGGTCGATCTTCCAGCAGGTTTCCCGGCGGCGCAGCTTATTGCGGCAGTATGGGACAAAATCCTGGACAATCTCCCGGGCCTGCACAGACAGCGCCTTTTCGCCGCCGCCATAGTACCAGTTTGCAACACGATACAGCTTGAATTTTGGCCGTTCTCCGGGCTTTGCCTGTGCTCTGGTAATTACATTGCACGAAATGCTAGTCGGGTCTGACAAACCGCCGTCACCCGCGAAAAACATCTCGACGATAGGCTCGTTCGGCGCATCTTTAAGGATATGCTTTGCAGGGTCAAACATGGAATAAATGACGCCCTCGGGAATGACACGTTCACCCAGCCAGTCACGCCTGTAAAGATATTTGTTTTTGATGAGAGTGTCGTGCAGCTGCTCCCGGCGCTCAGGCGTTAAAGCGGGATTGTCTAAAGGCGTCCAGTGCGTCCAAAGCGTGTCCTGCACATTGAACACTTCATCAATTACCGGATGATTTGGCGCTGGCGGATTTAAATCTGCAATGTGCCACCTGATTTTTGCGGCCATGGTGCGGCGGAAAGCTTCTTGGATTGCGTTCATGTGCAGCAAATTGATCTCACAAAAGTAAACGCTTCCCAGACTGATGCCGACAAAAGCCTTGTGGCTGTCAGCCTTGCCGCCGCCTTTATAATAAATCTTTTTGTTTCCGTTTGGCGTTCTCAAAAGGATGTGCTTTCCAAAATCATCGTCTCGTGGCTGCCACAACCCAGGGAACTTGTAAAGCAGCCCAAGGCCGTCGCAGTCCATCACAAGGCGATACGCCTGTTCCTGGTTGTAAGCCAAGACCATGTGACTTTCGTCCGGGCTGTTCCAAACAAACCAAGAAAAGCGGGCAACGCCGCAAGTGGTCTTTCCTGACCTCGGCGTTCCTTCTTCAACTTCGAGACAATGTTTGTACGGTGCGGCAAGAATCTGCTGCTGTTTTTCGCTCCATTCAATCCGTCTCAAACTTTCCACCGTTCGCTTTCACAATGTCCTCAAACTGCGACAGATCACGCTCGCCCTGACCGGTCTTTTCTTTCAACACAGCGATGCGCAAACGTTGTTCTTCGGCCATGTCAGACGCATTAACAAACTTGTCAATAATGATGCCAAGAGACGTAGCAATACTCTGCACGCTTGCCCGTTTTAGTCTGTCAGGGTCTTGCAATGCTTCGAGATACAACTCTATAATGTCGCAAACGTTGCCTTTTTGATCTTCCATGAACTGGAGAATGTCGGCGGTGTTTTCATCCTTTTTTTGTGTGACTATTTGTGTCACTTCCGGGTTACCCTTGATAACCCTTTGAATGGTGGTGGTGCTGACTTTGTATTTTTGAGATAGTTGGCGAATAGACATATTGCCAGCTCTATCTGAAATTATCTCCTTTTTCTGCAGGTCAGTCAGATGCTTTGCCACGCCCACCACCTCTCTATGTATATCCCTTTCGAGTTAATCGCTTTGCCCGGGGTAACCGGGCATCCTTGCCTTTGTTCCCGGCGTGCGCCCGGGGCCGGTTGTAAAAAGGCTTTGCCTTGTAAAAACTCTCCGGCTGTTTTACTGGCGCCACCCGTCTGAATCGAACAGACCACTTCTGCAGTAAGCTGCACCAGCGGTGGCATATCGGCGCGCCCGGCAAGAATTGAACTTGCTCCACAATTGTTTTCCACTTCGCTGGCTAAACTACGCTTCCAGCAATTGCGTATCGCCAATGTGACGCGGATTAGCTATCCGCCGCTCTACCGTTGAGCTTCGGGCGCATATATGTGCCGCCAGCGGGATTTGAACCCGCGTAATAACCGCATTACTGCACGTGCCACACCCTCTGGCCTATGGCGGCATATAAAACACCGGCCTGTTTTATACAGACCGGCGCTTCGGAAGAAGAAAAAGGAAAGAAGGTGTTTCATGGAACTTGCCATGATACAAGAATACCACTTACAATGCGGACAAACCGGACAACTGTTATTTTTCTCTTGACAAAAACCGATTGTGTGCTTTTCTCACCCCATCAGGTGTATTTTTCCCGCCCAAGCACATTGCAACCTTTGTCCAAGAGTATCCAAGTATATACCGTTGTCGCAGTATCTGCCTTATATAGCTATCGTCAATACTTGCTATGTATCGGTTTAGCTTGTTGTACTCAACCACAGATAAATTGATTTTTGCCTCAATGATCGCTTTGCAGTCGACAATCTGTGCAGCTATGGCAGTTTTATCTGATATTCCGCTCACGTGTGGCAATCCTGATATTTTAGCCGCTGTGTTTGTGGCTGCTGCTTCCAGCTCTGCCAAACGCTCCTTTTCCTTTTTGATCTCCCTGTTTATCCAATACAGCTGCGATAGTTCTTTTTTTGTCATCCGCTTACCTCGCTCAAGAAGAAAGATTCTCTGTACAACGGATTTCCGTCTTGGACCATAAGGATTGTGGCAAAGCGGTCACCAACGTATTCTACAATCCCACCTTTAGGCCGTCTGGTCTGCACCCATTCTTCATAGCTTGGGCGAAGCTTCTTTTCTGCGCGAAGCACTGTTACAAAATCACCTATTTGCATTGCTGTTCACCGTTTTGAATGTTAAAAATTATAGCGTACGCTTCCGACAGTGTTTTTATTGCGTCAGTATTCACTTTTACGCGATCTTCATCAGAGCTGAGCTTTAAATTTTCACAAAGTTCTTTCATTGATAAAACTATGTATTTAAGCATCTTATCTGTAGTATTTGTCATTGATGTTCACCGTCCATTCTTGCGCCGCAGTTGGGGCAGAATTTTTTCTAACTTTGCCATTGCTTCTTCCACAAATCGAACATGAATACACTTTATATCTAATGAGCCTATTTCTTTTGCTTATACTCTCATCTTCTTTTGGAATCCACTCCCCACACCGTCCAATCGGCGGCGCTGGGCGGGTGTTCCACGCCAAAACAGCTTCTCTTTCGGTTTTGTAGTATCTGGAATAGCTCCCAAATGTCGGGCATTCGATACCGGTACAGTAGGTGTAATACCCATTAGATGGCTTATCATCCGATCCAAAGTAAATTTTTCCTAGAATATAATCTTTTTCTGCATCCCCTCCACAAAACGGACACGGCAGCATAATCCCTTTTTCTGTGCACTCTTCCTGTGCCTGCCGGTCACCCATCAGTGCGCGGCGCTCCAAATCTGTCATATTAGGCACTCCTTTTAAGTAACTTTTAAGTGCTTTCAAGTATCGTATCTCCAATGCGTTGGCGCGTAGTAAACATACATGCTTATATCAGGCAGAAACCACAAATTACCTATTCTTGCGAGAAGGGCTTCGTTCCGAACACCTTTTCCATCATCGATTTTCGTCATAACAATCGCCCTTTCTGGCGGAAGTTTTTCTTTTATGGAAATCCAATCCATCCTTTTTACAACAAAATCCATTGCCCAATGTTCTGCACTCCCCGGGGGGAATGGATTTTGCGCTCGACGCAGAATTGAATAAGCAGCGTTTAACTCTAAATTCATTTTCCGCTCCTTCCCGCTGCAACACAGCACGCATACGCTACAAATGCAGCAACCAAACCGCCAGCCACAATCACAACAGCCGTGTCCTTTATAAGCTGTGCAAGCATCTCGGCAAGACACATATGCATGCACCGTCCCTTCTCCATCTGCAGTTTGTTTTTACACACCGTTTGCGTGCAGTTCCATCTTCCGGCGGTTTGGCTGTATGTATTTTTCTGCAAAGTCTCAACACATCAAGTTCGTATTTGCTACGCAGCTTTTTGTCGTTTATAATTTCTCGCACGTCAAAAAGATCAATCCCGTGGCGCTGCGAAATTTCAAGCATCGTTCCACCGGCCCGATATTCTTCCAAAATTTCCGCTTCCATCATCACACCTCATTTACGCGAATCTGATGCCGAAATAACATGAGTTTTCGTTTGATAATATACTCGGGTGTCTTAAAGCCTTTCGCGTCTTCTACGACCTTCTGGCCGCCTCTGCTGTAAACAAAATCAGCAACGTAATAAACAGGCCGTTCTCCTTCTTGTTTTGGCACTAATTCAAACCGCACTTGACGCTTTAAATCTGTGATTTGCCCTGCGCGTTCTAAAAGCCGTAATTCGCACCAGCGGTTGTACTCATGCCGGCTGTCAAACACCTCGTCTCCGGCGCGTACTTTTGTATTGTGGTACTTCATTTCGCGTTCTCCAATCTTTTTCCCAGCATATCCCATGCGGCATCGGTCAGCGGTTTTCGTTCATTCATGGTCGGCCTCCTTTGCAAGCGCGGCTTCGGCGGCTTCGCGTGTCAGAAATACAGATTTCCCAATCATAAAGTCTTGATTGTGCGCGTGATATTCTCTGATTTTGACGCGCTTTCCTGCTTTTGTAAATGCAACCGCCTGAACGTGCCCAGACTTTACGCCACAATACGGCTTTCCATTAAATTTTGGAATGTAAAACACTTCGCATCCAATCTTCGTATCTGACACAAAACACCGCCCGTCCTTGTCTGCTTCCACAAGTTCCCGGATCCGGTAAAGGTCGTATGTATCGCCTATGATATCCTCGATTTGCGCCAACCGATATACAACATGTGGGATTTTACATGGAGTTGGCTTATAGCAATCTCTTTTGCAAACCGAATCTAATTCGCACAAATCCCATGGATCATTACACGCTTTTGTAATTATTTTATCTGTCAACCGTTCCATGCTCATTCTTCCGTTCTCCTCTCAATCTGCACATAATTGTGGTATTGCGGCTGCCAGTCAAACTTTAACCGTCCTGTGCCACCGTGCCGGTTCTTTGCAAAAATCACATCAACTGGCCATGAATCATCACCGCTCAAAAAATCCTCTGTCTTTTGTGGCCTGATAAACATAACGCCGTCTGCGTCGGCTTCGATGTCGCTTCCGCCTTTAAGGTCAGAAAGCGTTGGTTCCCTTTGCTTGTCCACAGCCCGGGCCAGTTGCACCAGCGCAACAATCACCACGTTGTACTTTTGCGCCAATGCTTTCAATGCGTGTGTGATCTCGCCCGTGATTTGCCACAAAGGCTTTTTACCGCTTGTGTCCCCCTTCATCAGCCCTAAATAGTCGATGAACAGCGCATCAGGCTTCCCGGCTTCCAGCTTCGCTTCCACATCCTCAACGGAAATGTTAGGCGTATCATCCATGACAAAATGCAAGTCTCCCATGCGGTCAACCACATACCCAATCCGCTGTTGTGCGGATTCGTCTATGTCATGGTCACGAAACCGCGTTGAGTTGATCGTACATACCCGAGAAAGGATCCTGTGCACAAGCTGCTCTTTGGTCATTTCCAGGCTCCGATAATCGACACGGTATTTTTTGGCCAGCTGCACAGCAAGCTGCAAAGAAAAATCCGTCTTTCCGTCTCCGGGCCGTGCTGCGATAATATACAACCCACCACGCTGCAACCCGCCAAACACCTGATTGAACCGGTCCCAGCCGGTTTTTAGCGACGTGTCCGGCCGAAACAGGTTTTTGTATGCCTCGCCAACCGCCTGCAGGAACGTGCGCTCTGATGTGCTGTGTACCTGCTGCTGAATCGCCTTTTGCTTTGCAACCAGCTTTTCAAGTTCTGCTGTAATTTCATCCGCCGTGTGCCCGCTGAGTGCCAGTTCGTTCATGGACACGATCAGCTCGCGCTCCCGCCAGGCATCCAGCACGATTCCGCAATAGGTCTCGAACGCGCTGATACTCGGCGCCGTCTCCGCGCACTGGCAGATCAGGCGGTTGTACTCATCGCCCAGCTTTGAAACAACGGTCACGGCGTCCACCGGCAGACCGGCTTTTCGCAGCTTCAGCATACATGAGTAAATCCGTGCAAGCGGTTCGGCTTCAAACATCTTTGGAGATAACAGCGTTCTCGCCTTTTCAAGCAGTGAAGGTTCCATCATCAGGCAGCCAATAACGCTTTGTTCTGCGCTGTTCATCAAAACAACTCCTCTGCCGTCATGTCCGGCGTGATTTCGCGCTCTTTGTCAGGCTTAATAACCACATCGCCTTTAGATCGTGATACCGGCTTCCCGTCTTTACGCCACCAGCTCAGCATCGTCGCATAGTGACTTTTGTATCGTCTGCCGCTTTGTGCGAGATAAGAAGACAAGCGCTCAATGTACTCTTTCGCTCCAATGTCTCCCAAGCTGTCCACCAGCTTCTCATGCTCTTCGCCCGTCAGCACGACGTTTTCAAACTCTCCAAATTTCTTTTTTAATATCTCGATAGAGATATTTTTTTCTTTTATATTCTTGATTTCTTGACTTCTTGACTTCTTAATATAAGGGTCTGTGTTAGCACTGTGTTGGTTCTGTGTTACCTGATTGTTAGATGTTGTGTTATCACCTTGGTATTCAGAGTAATTTTTTACCGTGAAAACGCTAAATTTCCCATGTGGTGACTGTGTTATTTCCTGTGTTGATTTTAGATGCTCTAAAGCAGTCCTAACAGATTGCACAGAAATGCCTGTTTGAGTGGCAATTTCACGAATAGAAGTAACTGCCTGTCCAACTTCCAACTTCACACCACGATAAAAACACGCCTCGTATTGAGCCAAGAAAAGAAGATGCAAAAATACACATTTTGCGTTTGTGTCTGTGTACCATCCCCATTTCATCATTTTGCGGTACAGCTTTATGTAGCCTTCGTTTGCCATACGCTCACCGCCTTAAAATGGTAAATCTTCCGTTTCGTCCACTACTTCAAAGTTATCTGCAGAAGTTTCTTTCTTTGCCTGACTGCCAGCAAAATGCACCTCGTTTGCGACTACTTCATAAGCCGTGCGCTTGTTTCCGTTTTTGTCCTCATAGTTGCGTGCCTGCAAATTTCCGGCCAGTGCGATCATGCTTCCTTTGTGGAAATACTTGTAAATAAATTCGGCTGTGCCTCTCCATGCCACAATGTCAATAAAATCGGATTTGCGCTCTTCTTTTGAAAAGTTGCGATCAACAGCCAAACAAAACGACAAAACAGAAACGCCGCTTTGCGTATGTTTCAGTTCCGGATCAGCTGTAAGCCGGCCCATCAAAACAACCACATTCAACCCCATTTAAAACACCCTTTCATAAGTAGTTCTCCCCAAATTCTCTAATAAAGTCCTCTTTGCTCCACCCGTAATGTTCCATTGCTGCACGCTGCGCATATACTTTAAGCGCACGGTCTACGTCAGCATTTTGGTGGACGCTGTTTCTTCCGTTCTGGTGGCACCGGTTGTGGCAAAGTGTAACCCATAAACCAAGGCGCTTGCTTTTCTCTCTGTATGCGCCGTGAAATACTTCATGCCGGTTTAACGGGTCGCTTGCACCGTTCGCAAAGCAAATAGCGCATTTTTCTCCTGCGTCCGGCTGAACAACGCTCGGCGCATATCCGTTCCGATCAAGCTGTACGCCGTATTCATTCTTCATGCGGTTTCCAGTCTCCTTTCAAACGGTCCAATTCAAGCGGAGTGAGCGTTTCAATCCCAACCGCTTTGCAATCCTGCACAACATGGTCAATCAATCGGCTCATTTGCTTTGTGTTGTACACGCTGGATCCGTAGTAAGCCCGCATGACAACGTGTTCTCCATCCGGTTCAAAATCCAACTGCTCTGCCGCCCATCCAATACCTTGCCGTCCCCATGCGTGAATCAGCGTCTTTGCTTCGTCTTGTGTAAGATTATGAAAGTCCTTATACACTCCAACCTCTCTCACAGCGGCTCTATACACGTTTACAGCCGTTAAATTAACAGCCTTGGCAAGTTCTTCGCATAGCACCCATAAATAGGAATTAGCGTCCTTAGAGCGCCTCTCACGATATTCCTTTACTTCGGCTGTATAAACGCGGTCGCGCATGGACAAAACAAACTGTCGCGCCATAGGTACGTTCTTGACTTTCAAGCACAGTTCTCCGTCTGCACTCACATGTGCAGCAGTAAAATCAAACAGCTTTGACATCATCCACCGGCTTTCTTCTTACACGTGCCTGAGCAGTAAACAATCCCAGCATTAGCCTCTTTGCTCTTCTGTGCAATCACAGGCGGCACCATCTTGCCGCACACAGCGCACACATCAAATCCGCCAACCTTGCCAAAGGTGTAAACCGTTTGTTTTGTTTTGGCGTTCTCAATATTCAGGCCAACAATTTTCCCATCTTCCACGCCCATATAAGTGACCTTAAACCGGTCATTAGTAGACGGTTTACCGCCGCGATCTACCAAAGCAAAGTTTTGTTTGCCGTCTTTGTCCTGTACAGGTACCCAGATAAACGGTGCTGTGTAAAGTTCGCGGCCAATTCCCCAGTTAAAACAGGCCCGCTTGAAGCTGTCGGACGCTTCGCCCTTTTCTTTTTCGGTATAACTCTCGGTTCCGCAGTCCGCTTTCCAAACCCATTCATCCCAGTATGGCAGCTTGATGCCTACCCGGCAAAACAGATTACCCTTGCACTCGTAGTGCTCACGCTGCCAGCATTCCGGGCCTACTGTTTCGTCAAGCACACGCATATCACAACGAGCGTCCTTGTACAGCAAAAGAGAAATGCCTTTTTCGCTCACGGTCGAAACCCGCGCCTCCACCTCTTCGGCGGTCAGTGATCTAAAATTAATCTCCATAGGTTCACCTCATGCCAGTTCTGACGGGCAGTGTTCACAAGCGATAACCAAACACCCGCATTTAAAATATCTTTCTCCTTGGTATACAGGCGCGCCACAGTTTGGACATATAAACTCCGGCTCTGCATCTGCCATCGGGTCAAACACTGTGCGGCGCGGCCGGTACTCCTGCGCCTGCATGATTTCAAGCGTGTTCATTGACATTCGCCGCCTTCCGCTGTATCATTGCAGTGGATATTTTCCTTTGTGCCCTTGCATTCTGTGCGAGCAGATGCAGGGGTCTTTTTGTTTTCTAGGCTGTAAATAACACCCTCAACATGCGTGATAGGGTCTTTCTTTTTGCCCACTTGAAAAACAAAGCCCGCTCGATCGAGTTCGTTCAATCTTGGCCTGACGGCGTTCGGGTCTCTGAACCCCATTCGGCGCATGATCTCAAGCGCTGTGCCGTCTCCGCGTTTCAATTCGTTCATGATTGCCGCTTTGCGTCCTTTCGGCTCTAATGCGGCAAGGCTTGCACGTCTTGTCTCGTATGTAATCATTCAGCAGCCACCCCGCAATCAGCGCCATCATCAGCACAGGATTCATGCACGCCGCTATCACAAGCAGCACCATCGCTGTATTCTTCACCACGCTTTTTCTTCACCTCTTCCAGCAATTCTTCCAGACGCTTCACGGCGTCTAAAATATGTACCTCTTTTACTTTTTCGCCGACTGTTTCAGTGGCGAAAGGCTTGTCTACCCTTAGTTCAAAGCTACAGCTGAAATCTTCATAATCTTTGTATCCCATCATGTATACCCTGACTTGAGTGCATCCTGGAATAAGCTGCGAGTTTGGAAAAATCTGCATCATTACGCCTGGCCGCTTTTCTGGATGCCAAAACCGCTCCGAATCCTCATTGATTTGTCTGGCCAAGTCTGCCAACTTGGCAACTGTTTCACTGTATTTGCTCATGTTCTTCTCCCTTCCATTTCTTTCATCTTCTGCGCTACCACTTCACGCGATATGCGCCATAGCTTCTTTCCGATTTTGCACCCAGGCAACGTCCCTTCACGAAGCTGCTTTGTCACAAGGCCGTGAGAACACCCCATGATTGCCGCGTATTGCTTCGGGCTGATGGTCGGAGGCAGCCGTTCGGGGTCTAATGTGTTTGTATTCATTTCACTACCCCCAACAACTCTACACGTTCGCAGCGGATTTTGCCGTCAGTGTGATACGGCACTACAACGCCAGCCAACCATTCCCACCGAATAAGCACTTTCCAAATGTCTCCGCTGTAATTACGTTTAACCCATTCAAGCGGCGCAACATTAATCCCGCATCCGCAATCATAAGCGCGATCCGGATTAACAACTTCTTCAATCACGCTTCCTGCTTCGATTTTCCATTTTTTAGGCGCTCTGTACTGTGCACCAAAAGTTTTATATGCAATGTAACCATCTTTAACACGCTCAAAATGAGCGTCTAAATAATTACACGCCGAAAGTAAACCTTGCGCCCCGCTCAGGTCGGCCCCGCTCAGGTCGGCCTTGCTCAGGTTGGCCTCGCTCAGGTCGGCCCCGCTCAGGTTGGCCCATCTCAGGTCGGCCCATCTCAGGTCGGCCCCGCTCAGGTCGGCCCATCTCAGGTTGGCCCATCTCAGGTCGGCCTTGCTCAGGTTGGCCCATCTCAGGTTGGCCCCGCTCAGGTTGGCCTCGCTCAGGTCGGCCCCGCTCAGGTTGGCCCCGCTCAGGTTGGCCCGTTCGCCGCCCTCTTCAGCGTTCAGCCACTTTTTATGCAACTCTAAAATCTTTGCAAGTTCTTCTTGTGTCATTTCCTTCTCCTTTCCGTCCGCATTACGCGGGATGTTTTTGTTCTCCTTTCTAGCGTGATATAATAATTGCAGAAAGGGGGTGAAAATTTGAAACGTTCTGAATTTTCTAAAATCGTAAATGATGTATCTCACGAAGAATTTGAAAAGCTAAACAATGCCGTACAAACTGCAGCAGATTCCGACAAAGACACCCTTGCTTTAATGATTGCTGAAATTGCAACATCAATCCCTGCAGTAGCTGCTAGAACTACAGCCGAAATACTGGTTCGCTCCGGTCTAATGCAGCTTGAAGATGATTAACCACGTCATCCGCTAAACCTTCCAAAACCCGCCGCTCTTGCAGTCCGAGTACAAGGGCGGAAATTTCTTTTGCATTGCCTTTAATGATAATTTCCACGCGTTCTCCTTTCCGTCCGCTTTATCGGACACATAATGTGTTACTCTGTGGGTGTTGCCTTCTTATCTTCCTGTTGCCGTGGTATAATGTCGGCGAAAGGATGTGCTTAAAATGGAATTATTTCAGTCTGACTGGCCCGCGTGGATTGCCCTTGCTGCCGCAATACTGTCTCCTATTCTCACAATCTTTATTGATAAACTGTTTCTATATCTGTCGGAATCAAGAAAAGAAAAACGAGAAAGGCAAGAAGCGATTGCGCTGCTTATATCGGAGATCCTGCGTGCGTCTTGCCACAAACCTGGCGACCCACCTACCATATCCAGTGAAGCCGGAAAAGCACTCGCCTATTGCAGCGAAAAAACAGCAAGGTATGTAGTGTCGTATTTTTCGCTTTGGCCTGATTATCAAGTGGATTTTAATCCATCTGAAACTCCGCTCCGCATATTTGATAAAGAAGATGTCACTGACCCTATGGGTAACTGGACAATACGCACAACAACTCAAAAACTTATCGAAATGCTTACGAAAGAATCTGGATGCAAGAGAGCACACTGGCGATAAGCGACAAAAGCAAGATAAACCGTAAACTCAGTTCTTCCCGCCAGATAGCCGAAATAATGTACAAAATCTCTGCGATTGCCACTCCAAGCGCTATACATCCAAGCAACAGATACACCCCCTCTTATTTATCTCTTTTCATGACAATTTCCTGTGTTACTCTGTGGGTGTGGAGTTACTTGCCCCATTCGTAACAATCGCATTAAACGCATCATTAAACCGCTGACGCGCGTTGGCTGGCTTTCTCGCTCCGTTAAGCACCATAGAAACATAGCTTTTCGTAACACCAAGCTGCGCCGCAAGTGCGTCATATGTAACCCCTTTGTTGTGCATTTTGCCGACAAGAACGCCAGTCCATGCATCAGGCATACAAAAACCCCCTTTCAGTGCATTTTAAAGTTGAAAAAGTTAACAAAGTGTGTTATTATTGATTTGCAGTAAACTTAACAACAACAATAAACGCTTTCATCGTCTTTTGTGTTTGCTTTGTTAACTGATGATTCTATTATACAGTTTACAAAGATAACAGTCAATAGAAAAATGTAAGCTTTGTTAACTTTGGTGTTTTGTCCAATTGGGGGTTACAAAATTTATGTTTTATGACAACTTTGTACGCTTGTGTAATAGGGTAAACAAATCTCCCTCTTCTGTAGCTACTGAAATCGGCTTATCTCGTGCAAGCGTGAATGGATGGAAAAACGGTAAAAAACCTACCGATGCAACAACAATAAAACTAGCTGATTATTTTGGTGTTTCTGTCGATGAACTTATTGGCAACGCAGAAAACGAAAAAAAGCCCCTCATCAACGAAGATGAGGAGCTTACCGAATATTTGGAAGAATTAAAAAACCGGCCTGAAATGCGCATGCTTTTTAGTCTTACAAAAGGCGCTACAAAAGAGGACGTTGAAAAAGCTGTACGCATTATTGAGGCCGCGCTGGGGAAGTGAAAACGTGAATTGTGTTTTCATACGTGGGCTTGCTATGCCTGGGTCAGTACGCGGCGTTACCGTTGCGGCCCCAGACGATGATTTTATGGTGTTTGTAAATACAAACTTGTGTCCGGATACGCAAGCCAAAGCCGCAGCGCATGAAATGAGGCACATAAGGCTTGACCATTTTTACAATGAAGAGCCTGTGGTTATAAATGAGATTGAAGCAAAATAGAACTTCAGCTTTATTTGTAATAACCGTATTGCGGTTATCATAAAAGGAGGAAAAAGAATGAAGTGCAAAAAATGCGGAACTGAATTTAACAGTAAATTTTGCCCGGAATGCGGTACTCCTGCTCAAGCGCAAGTATATTTTAACGATCCTGATGGCCCAGATTCTCTTTTAAAAAAAGCCAGGCGAACAGGATCTGTAATTTTGCTTTGTGTGTTAAGTTGTATTTTGTTTGTTTTAATTGTAGCGTTAGCGCAAATGACAGCAAACCTTAACCGTCAGAAAAATTTAGATATTTTTGAAACAGAGCAAAATTCAAATTTGGTAAATCAAAACACGGCATTACAGGCGTCTTTTAATAACGAAGTATTAACAACAGCAGAATACACAATTACTATTACGGACTATAAAGTAATTCAACCCGGGCAAGAGGGCAATGAGTACGGCGAAAAACCTGTGATTGCGTTCTGGTATGACACCACCAACAACGGCGCAAAGTCAGATTTGAACGCATCGACTGCATGGATTTTGGTGTTTGAAGCCGTGCAGGACAATGATCCAAATGTTGTGAACACGCTAAATATGGGAATGCTGCCGGATGACAAGTATCTGGATAGTCAAATGCAGAACATCAAGGTCGGCGGGACCATTTCTAATGCGGTTGCATACGAATTGGACGATGAAACAACTCCCGTTACGTTGATCGCAACGGATGTTCTAGGCGAAGAGTACGGCAGTCAAACTTTCGAGATTGCACAATAAAATGGGCAACAATTGTTAAGCGGTTGAAATAAAGGGAGGAATTATCGTGAAAAAGAAAAAAAGCAATTGTTTGTTGGTATCATTGATTTTGGGTGTTGCTTATATTGTGTATCTGTTTGCGTACTTTTTTGGTGCAAATGCAAATACCAATGGCAGCGCGGAAGCAATTGGCGTGGGTCTTGCAACAGCGCTTGTGATGCCTCACATGATCGTCACGCTTTTGGCTGTTATTTTTAACATTTTAGGATGGGCCATGGGCAAGCGCGGCTTTGCGCTTACCGGAGCAATTTTGTATGCGGTCGCAATGGTAGTTTTTCCAATGTACTTCTTCTTTGTGATCGTGCAGATGATCCTGTCTTTTGTGGGCTTTGCAAAGCTCAAGACCAAAAATCCGCAGCCCGCGGCTTCCACTGGCAGCAACGCGTAATGAGTAAATAAAAAACGCCCCGGTGCGCCAACACCGGAGCGGATAATAGACAAGGCTCAAATTTAAACATTAAAACCGTTCACGGCTGCAAACGAGAACGTTTTATATAGATATGTCTTAACTTCTTAAGCAAGTATCAAAAAAATTCTTATCTAATAATATAACATTGTCTGAATGGGATTTGACACGTGTAAGATTTTGCCCATACACACCTACAGAAACAGTAGTTTTTCCCATCATGTTTAGGATATCTAATACTGGAATATAATCGCTATCGCCGCTTACGATGATGGCGGTGTCATAAGCATTTAAAAAGGCCTTTGTAAGAGCATGTGCCCCAAGATTAATGTCTGTTCCTTTTTCTACTACGTAGTATGTAGCTGGATTGTTAATATCCATTGTGTCATATGTATATCCGCTTACAGGCCGCGCTATATGTTCTCCTTCAATTACAGTAAAATATTTTTGATTTTTCAATCCATTAATCCAGTTGTATGTGCCTTTTCGTCTTACGTCTTGCATCAAAAATTCATCTGGTTTTGGAGCGCAAAGAAACGTTTTTACAAGCTGAATTGTGCCAGGAAGCATCTTTACCAATTCTTCAGGAAATTTTGAAAAGTCGATTCTTGCAGTGGATTCTTCATGAAGTATATTTTTATAGTAATATCTCATTGCTAAGTTAAAATTTTCAAAATCAATGAACACCATTGCCTTTTGCACTCTTATTACGCCCCTTAAAGATTAAAGGGCCTACCGGCTCGAAAGCACGATAAGCCCAGCTTAAAGTCTACGTAGCTACCGCTACACCTGTATTATATGCATAAATTTTGAAAAATGTAAATAGGTTTAACAAATTTTACACTTTTGTAAAAAAAATAAACCGCCCACGGCGGAAACCATGAGCGGCTTATATAGAACAGCTTACCCAAAGAGGGGAAGTCATATCCGGACAACATGATTATACCTCTTTCGGGTGGGCTTTGTAAAGCGCGCCTAAAGGGGGTTTTTTATGCCTAAACGCAAAGATGGACGGTACTCTAAGCAAATCTATATCGGTAAAGATGTAGCCGGAAAACGTAAATACAAGACGGTGTATGCGTCCACTAAAAAAGAGATTGAACGGCTGGCCGCTGAGTACAAAACCGCGATTGGGCGAGGGCTTGACCCGTTTGCCGGGAAGAAAACCGTTAAAGACCTATTGGACAATCTTCTGGCCGTAAAGAAAGCGAGAGGCGTAGGCGCTTCGCAGCAGTATTGCATTGAAAATTACACAAAGCATCTTGAACCGCTATGGAATATTCCAGCAGACAAGGTGAGAACAGCAGATATACAAGCGGTTCTGAACGCTTTGGCAGGGGAGAACTTATCCCATAAAACACTTAAAGAGGTCACCGGCACGATTCGGGCGGCGTACCGTTTGGCAATCCCGGAGATTGTGCAATACAATCCGGCGGACCGTGTTGTGGTGCCCGCTGGAAAGCCGTCTAAGGCGCGCGGATGGCTTGACGAAGAACGTCAATCATGGGTGCGGGAAACGCCGCACAGGGCACAATTAGCCGCCATGCTGATGATGTATTCCGGGCTGCGCCGTGGAGAGGCCACCGCTTTGACGTGGGCCGACATCGATTTAAAAGCTGGCACGATCACAGTAAACAAAAGCTGGGATTTTAAATCCAAAAAAGTCAAGCCGCCAAAAACTGAAGCAGGGAACAGAGTGGTGCACATTCCTCAAATTCTTGTGGAGTTTTTGAAAGAGCAGCGCAAGGCCGATCCGTTATCTGTGCTGGTACTGCATTCGACACGCGGGGAACGCATGTCAGACACTGTATGGGCACATATGTGGGAAAGCTATATGCGGGCGTTGAATGCAAAGTACGGCTTTGATGGAGCCAACGTATTTGCCACACGCGAGAAGGATGAAGTTGGAAGAGAGCGCGGCAGTCTGCCAATCGTAATAAAGACATTTACACCGCACGAATTGCGCCACACATTTTGCACCTTGCTTTATCATGCCAGCGTGGATGCGGTAACTGCGAGAGACCAAATGGGCCATTCAGACGTTCGGGTTACGTTATCAATTTATACGCATTTGGACAAGGCGTTCAAGGCTAGAAACATGGACGCCCTTAACCGATATATCCAAGAAACTCAAAATTCGATGCAAGTCAAATGCAAGTCAAATGCGTAAAATATAACGTTATAACGAGATAAAATGTAAGATAAACTTTGGCTACGAACCAAAAGGTCAGGGGTTCGAATCCCTTGCAGCGCACCAAACCGGAGCAGGTTTTCCTGTTCCGGTTTTTTGTTGTATCAAAAAGAAGGCCGGCCTTTTGCAGAGTGCGCGAATGTGGTAAAATAACCATAAGGCCCGCGGCAAACAATTTTCGCGGAATTTGTGAAGGGAGAATGTATCCATGATCGATTTTAACAATGCCAGCTTTTTAAAGTTGCGACCTGCAAAAAACGAGACCTTTTACAGCATGATCTCGGAATTGCTGATCGATGGTGAGCAGGTCCTTCAATCCTTCCAGAATGTTCGGGACGGGGTCATTTTTACAACCAAACGCATTTTTGCCATCAACATACAGGGGCTTACCGGAAAGAAACGGGATATTACCTCTCTGCCGTACAGCAAAATTCAGAGCTTTTCCATTGAGACAGCCGGTGTGCTGGATTTGGACAGCGAGCTGGAGCTGTGGTTCAGCGGCCTGGGCCAGGTGCGGTTTGAGTTTACAAGCAATGCGGATGTGACGGGCATCTGCCGTGCAATCAGCAGCTTTGTGCTGAAATAATCAGAACGCCTTTCGGCATCATTTTTCGTGCCGAAAGGCGTTTTCGTGAGCAGATTTGGTCAGTGACACGGGCGCGGCGTCAGGGCATAGCACTGGCGGATGATGGTGTCGTACAGATCGTTGTAATAGGAGAGATAGGCTTTTTTGCGCTGCCGGTCTTCCCGGTTGCGGCGCTGGATCTCTTTCCAGACGGTGCACCGGGTGTGGCAGTTTTCACAGTAGTGGTCACAGTGACTTTGGCATGGAAGCATGGGGCAAACCTCCTTGTTTGTTCACGTTGCCTCCAGTGTAGCGCGCTCGCAATGGTTTGACCACGGAATTTGGGTCAAATTCAGGAAAAGTTTTTGTGAATTGCTCTGGTTTTACAAATTTTTACAGGAATTTTTCCATATCTTTTCAAAAACAGGGTGGCGCACTCGTTCCGGGTTGTGTTACCTTTTAAAAAGAAACGTGTGCCGGTAAGGAGAGAGACAAAATGGAAAACGAATGCTTTGAGAACAGGGAACTGTCCTGGCTGCGCTTTAACGAGCGCGTGCTGGAAGAGGCAGAGGATGCCCGGGTGCCGCTGTGCGAGCGCCTTTCCTTTTTATCCATTTTTCAAAGCAACCTGGACGAATTTTTTATGGTGCGCATCGGCAGCCTGCACGACCAGATGCTGCTGGACAAGGACAGCCGGGAAAACAAGACCAACATGACCCCCGGCGAGCAGATTGACGCGGCACTGGCCCAGGTGCGCCTTTTGTGCCATCGGCGGGACGCTGCTTATACGGCGCTGATGGGTCTTCTGGCCGAGCAGGGCGTCACCATCGTGGACTTCCACAGCATCCGCCCCGAATCGGAAAAATATCTGGAGACCATGTTCCGCCGGGAGTTCCTGCCCCTGCTGTCCACGTTTATCATCGGCAAAAAGCAGTCCTTCCCCTTTTTGGCAAACAAGGACATTTACGCCATCGCCGTGCTGAACACCAAAACCGAGAAAAAGAAAATCGGCATTGTTCCCTGCGTCAGCGGGTTATTCCCCCGTCTGATTCCCGTGCCGGAGCGGACCGGGTGCTACATTCTGGCCGAAGAGCTGATTCTGCACTGCCTGCCCATGATGTTCCCGGGTTACAAAATCACCAGCAAAACGCTGGCGCGCATCACCCGCAACGCGGACATCGACGCAGACAATATTTACGATGAGGAACTGAATTACCGGGACCACATGGCCGAGGTCATCAAGCTGCGGCGCAAACTGTGCCCCGTGCGCATGGAGCTGAGCCGCGCCATCGACATCGAGGTCATCGAGACCCTTTGCCGCCAGCTGAAGCTGGACACAAAGCGGGTGTATGAATACGATGCGCCGCTGGATTTGTCTTTCTTATACATCATCCGGGATCATCTGCGCACCCGCAGCGAACTGTTCTATGCGCCCCGTCATCCTCAGGACAGTCCCGAGGTGGACCTGAAGCGCTCGGTGCTGGAGCAGATCACCGAAAAGGACATTCTTCTGCACTATCCGTACCAGAGCATCCGCCCCTTTTTGCAGATGCTGAGCGAGGCCGCCCGGGACCCGGAAGTGGTGTCCATCAAGATGACGCTGTACCGCCTTGCCCGGGACAGCAAAGTGGTGGAAAGTTTGGAAGAAGCCGCCGAAAACGGCAAGCAGGTGGACGTGCTGGTAGAGCTGAAAGCCCGGTTTGACGAGGCCAACAACATTGCCTGGAGCCGCCGGCTGGAGCGGGCCGGCTGCCACGTGATCTACGGGCTCAGCGGCATGAAAGTGCACAGCAAGCTGTGCATCATCACCCGTAAAACAGCCCAGGGCGTGCAGTACATCACCCAGATCGGCACCGGCAACTACAACGAAAAAACCAGCCGCCTGTATACGGACCTGTCGTTGATGACCGCCCGTCCGGAGATCGGCATGGAAGCCGCGGCCGTGTTCCAGGCCCTGACCCTGGGCGAGACCGTGGACCACACCCAGCACCTGCTGGTGGCGCCTCATTGCCTGCAGAACAAGCTGCTGGACATGATCGACGACGAGATCTGCAAGGCCCGCCGGGGCGGCGAGGGATATGTGCGCATCAAAATCAACAGCATGAGCGACAAGACCCTGATCGACAAGCTGATCGAAGCCAGCCGCGCGGGCGTGCGGGTGGACATGATCGTCCGGGGAATTTGCTGCCTGCGGGGCGGCGTGCCCGGCTGGACGGACAACATTCACATCATCAGCGTGGTAGGGCGTTATCTGGAACACTCCCGCATTTATATTTTCGGCAGCGGCGACAATGTGCGGGTGTACATCGGCAGCGCCGACTGGATGACCCGCAACACCCTGCGCCGGGTGGAAGTGGCGGCTCCCGTATACGACGAGAAGCTGAAGCAGCGCCTGCTGCGGATTTTTGACGTCATGTGGCACGACAACCGTCAGGCCCGGGACCAGCAGCCCGACGGCAGCTATGTGCGGCGCATGCCCAACGGCGAACCTGCTCTGGCCTGTCAGGACTGGCTGTACGACGAGGCCTATCGTCTGGCAGGACGGCAGCTGGAGAAAAAAGAATAAAAGTTGAAAAGCCCGGAACCTGTTCGAACAGGTTCCGGGCTTTTTTCAGCGGGTCCTCATTTTAAAAGATTGCGTTTTACAAATTCCAGCACTTTTTGCTCTGCGGCCGGGCACAAGAGCCGGGGCAGCTGACGGGCTGCAAACCACACCAGCGCGGTGACCACGCCCAGGGCGCCCACTGCGGCGCAAAGCGCCTTTTCCGGCGCGGGGAACGCCAGGCAGGCGGCCAGAACCGCCACCCATACAAAGGCGCCGCCATAGCGCAGAACGCGGGTGGTGTGCGGGTCCGGTGCAAACTTTGCCTGGATCACACAGCCGGAGCGGGTTTCATTGACCGAGGCCACCAGGCACAGGCCCCGGGGTTTGCGGGGGCCGGGCACCCAGGCCAGAACAAACCCGTCCCGGGTGGTACGGCTTTCCAATTCACCTGCAGCCGGGGCTTTGCGCTGCATCTCCCGGGTGCCGTGGCGCAGCCGCTCCAGCACCTGGCGGCGGGTCAGGGCGCTTTCAAACTGCATGAGGATTCCTCCTTGCTCAGGTATTCGTCCAGAATGTCGGCCGCACAGCGAGCCAGCTCCGCACAGGGCCTTTTTTTATAGTATTCGGACGTGCGCGCCTCGGGCCGGGGCGTGCCCTCGGCCTCTTTCAGCCCCAGCAGCTCCCGGCACACAATGCTGCCGTGAAGCCGCCGGAATTCCTCGGCCAGGGCCTGCACACCGGCGTACACGTCTGTTTTTACTTCGATGTTGCCGGGCACGCCGTAGCCCCGCAGAGCGCTGTACACAAAGGTCATGCCGCTGACGCAGCCGCACACTTCCCGCAGACGGCCGAATCCGCCGCCGAAGCCGCTGACCATCCGGGCCACGGTCTCCAGAGGGAGGCCCAACTCTTCGGCAAAAGCACCTGCTACAGATTGAGCGCAGTTGTATCCGCAGTGAAACAGACGAAAGGCTTCGTCGCCGTGGACGCTCATGCCTCTTCCTCCTTCACCGGGGCGAATTTCACCACGTCAAACAGGCCGCGGTCGGTCAGACGAAGTTCGGGAATGACCGGCAGCGCCAGGAAGGACAGGCTGGTGAACGGGTCCACGTGGTAAGGAATGCCCATCTGCGAGGCCTGTTTGAGGATGGCGGCGGTGTTGCGCTGCACGTCCTCCCAGGGGTCGGTGCTCATCAGGCCGGCTACGGGAAGGGGAAGCTGTCCCAGCACTTTTCCGCCGGAGGTCAGCACGTATCCGCCGCCCATGGCTTTCAGATGATTGATGGCCAGCACCAGATCTTCGTCGTTGTCGCCTGCGGCGATCACATTGTGACTGTCGTGGGCCACGCTGGTGGCAATGGCGCCGTTCCGAATGCCGTATCCCTTCAGCGGGCACACGGCAATGCCGCCGCTGCGGCCGTGGCGCTCCACCACGCACAGCTTGGTGTATACCTCGTTGGGGCAGAACAGCCCGTTCTCCGAAGGCACCGGTTCCACCACGTGTTTTGTGACGATCTGATAGGGCACCATCTCAATGCAGTGGGCGGTGGCCCCCACAGGCAGGCGCAGATCCTCAGGCCGCACATCCTCAAAGCGCACAGTGTTCAGCAGCTCCGCGGGCACGGGCGCGGCGGCGCAGCGGGCCAGGGCGTCTTCCACAGGCACACCGTCCTTGTACACCCGCTCCACCTTGACCTTTTTCAGGCTGCTCAGCAGAACCAGGTCGGCCCGGTATCCCGGCGCAACGGCGCCCAGATCCCGCAGTCCATACACCCGGGCCGCGTTGATGGTGGCCATTTTGATGGCGGTCACCGGATCCATGCCCAGGCGGATGGCCTGGCGCACGTTCCAGCGCACATGTCCTTCGCGGGAGATGTCGTCCAGATGTTTGTCGTCGGTGCAGAACAAGAAGCGGTCCGCAGGCAGCTCGGAATCCAGCAGTCCGTTTACCAAGGTGGTCAGGTTTTTGGCAGCGCTGCCTTCCCGCACCAGAATGGCCAGGCCCGCCCGCATTTTTTCGGCGGCTTCGGCAAAGCTGGTGCACTCGTGCTCGGTGCGCACCCCCGCCGCAGCGTAGGCCTGCAGTTCCCGCCCGGTCAGGCCCGGCGCGTGGCCGTCAATCTGTTTGTTGGCATCTTCTGCGGCGTTCAATTTTTCCACAATGGCGTCGCCTGCGGCCACCACATCGGGATAGCACATCACTTCGCCCAGACCCAGCACCCGGGGATGATTCCAGAAGGGAGCCATGTCCGCGGCGGTGAAGTCCGCGCCGTTGGTCTCAAAGGGCGTGGCGGGCACGCTGGACGGCAGCATCAGGTATACGTTCACCGGCAGATGCTCGGTGGCGTCCAGCAGATAGCGCACCGCCGGTGCGCCGCACACGTTCACGATCTCGTGGGGGTCCGCAATCATGGTGGTGGTGCCGCTTTTGGTCACCAGCTTCGCCAGTTCAAAGGGCGTGGCAAGGGTGGACTCCATGTGCAGGTGAGCGTCGATGAAACCCGGGCACAAAAACTTGTCCGTGCCGTCCACTTCCACTTCGCCCTGGTAAGAACCCAGGCCCACCACATAGCCGTCGGTCACGGCCACGTCGGTGGTGACGATTTCTTCACTGAACACGTTGACCACATTTACATTTTTAAACACCAGGTCCGCTTTCACGCGGCCCATGGCGGCGTCAATTCGTTTTTTCCGATCCATGGAAAAGTGCACCTCCATTCTTTGTCTTATCATATCACATTCCGCGCCCCGGCGGTAGGGAAAACGTGCGGGCTGATTTGTGGACAAATTGTAAAACTTGAAAAATTTTTCGCATTTTGCCCCGCAGCTCTTGACATAATAAAAAAGTGTTGTACAATAATTTTAGCACTCGAGGATAGAGAGTGCTAAACAGTCAAGAGAGGGAGCGATGCAAATGCCGATGGATGACCGAAAGCAGCGAGTGCTGCGGGCGATTGTATCGCTGTATTCCGACGATGGCGAGCCGGTGGGCTCGGGTTTGCTGGCCGAACATTTCGGCCGCGCGGTTTCGTCGGCCACCCTTCGCAATGAGATGGCTGCGCTGACAAAACTGGGACTGCTGGAACAGCCGCACACGTCGGCGGGCCGGGTGCCCAGTGCAAAAGGGTACCGCTATTACATTGACAATCTGCTGGACACTTCGCTCAAACTCAGCGAGAGCGAGCGAAAAGCGGTGGATGAGGCCTTTCGGGAGATGGATTACGATCCCGAGAAGCTGGCCCAAAGCGCAGCGCGGGCGCTGGCGGACTGGACGGGTTACACCGTGGTGGCAACCACGCCCAAGAGCGAGGACATGTGCATCGCGCACTTTGAAGTGATGCAGGTGGGCCGCTACACGGCGGCCGTGCTGGCAGTGACCGGCGCGGGCGGCGTGCGAACCCGCACCGCGAAGCTGGATTTCGAACTGCGGCCGGGCGATGCCGAACGGCTGGCTCAGACGCTGAACGAGCATCTGACCTTCCGCAGCGCGGCGGACGTAAGCCAGCCTCTGCTGCACGCAGCGGCCGAGGGCATGGGCACCGGCGGCGCGGTCTTTTATCCGGTGATCAGCGCGGCGTACACCCTGCTGAAAGAGGCCGGACGGCCCAATGTTTATCTGGAAGGGCAGCAGAACGTGCTGGGGTACAGTCCTCAGGAAGAATGTCTGCGGACCCTGATGGAGTTCTTCGGGGACGAAGAGGCGGTCAAGCGCTTCATCAGCCCCAAGTCCGAGCGGACCACCGTGCTGCTGGGCGACGAGATGCCGGAGTACCGGATGCCGGGCGTGTGCATTTTGTCCAAGCGGTACGTGGCGGGCGGCGGATTGACCGGTGCCATCGGCATCGTGGGACCCACCCGGATGCGATACCGCGAAGTAATTCCGACACTTGAATATTTTGCGTTGCTGCTGGGTCAGTGCATGTCGGGCAAGACCGAGCACGGCCCGCGACAGGAGGAGTAGCCAACATGGCAGACAAAGAGAAAAAAGAGAAAAAGGAAAAAGAAAAAAAGGTAACCGCCCAGGAGCAGGCCGCAGAACAGCAGCCTCAGGAACAGCCGGAAGCGCCGGTGGATCCTCAGGCGGAACTGGCCGCGGTGAAAGAGCAGCTGGAAAAGGCCGCCAAAGAGCTGGCTGACGCCAAGGACACGCTGCTGCGCACCGCCGCCGAGTACGACAACTTCCGCAAGCGCAGCGCCAAAGAAAAGGACGCGGCCTTCGGAAACGGCGTCAGCTTCGCAGTGGAAAAACTGCTGGGCGTTCTGGATACGCTGGCACTGGCTGCGAACGCACAGACCGAAGATGAGAGCTATAAAAAGGGTGTGCTGATGACGCTGGACAAAGCCAACGCGGCATTCAGCGCCATGGGCATCGAGGAGATCGAAGCCCAGGATAAACCCTTTGACCCGGAACTGCACGCCGCCGTGATGCAGCAGCAAGCGCCCGAGGGCGTGGAGAGCGGCACGGTGGTACAGGTGCTGCAGAAGGGATACACCTACAACGGCAAAGTCATCCGCCACGCGGCGGTGGCCGTTGCAGAATAAACCGCCGAAAGCGCACAGCGCTTTTTGCATAGAATTTGAAGACCATTCCAATTATTTGAATTGCAATAAAAGAGGAGCGATTATTTATGGGAAAAATCATTGGTATCGACTTGGGTACAACCAACAGCTGTGTATCCGTCATTGAGGGCGGCGAGCCCGTTGTCATTGCGAACGCCGAAGGCGCGCGCACCACGCCCAGCGTGGTGGGCTTCACCAAAACCGGCGAGCGCCTGGTAGGTCAGGTGGCAAAACGTCAGGCCATCACCAACCCCGACCGCACCATTTCGTCCATCAAACGTCACATGGGCACCGATTACAAAGTGGAGATCGACGGCAAAAAGTACACTCCGCAAGAGATCAGCGCCATGATCCTGTCCAAACTGAAAGCCGACGCCGAGAGCTATCTGGGCGAGAAGGTCACCGAGGCGGTTATCACCGTTCCCGCGTACTTCAACGACTCTCAGCGCCAGGCCACCAAGGACGCAGGCGCCATCGCCGGTCTGGATGTAAAGCGTATCATCAACGAGCCCACCGCAGCGGCTCTGGCCTACGGCGTGGACAAAGAAGAGGACCAGAAGATCATGGTCTATGACCTGGGCGGCGGCACCTTCGACGTGTCCATCATTGAGATGGGCGACGGCGTGACCGAGGTTCTGGCCACGGCCGGTGACACACACCTGGGCGGCGACGACTTCGACAAACGCATCATCGACTGGCTGGCCGATGAGTTCAAGAAAGAGAACGGCGTGGACCTGCGCCAGGATAAAATGGCGGCTCAGCGCCTGAAAGAGGCGGCCGAGAAGGCCAAGATCGAATTGTCCGGCGTGGCTTCCACCGCCATCAACCTGCCGTTCATCACGGCGGACGCCACCGGCCCCAAACACCTGGATACCACGCTGACCAGAGCGAAATTCAACGAACTGACCGCGGACCTGGTAGAGCGCACCATGGAGCCTGTGCGCCGTGCTCTGAGCGACGCGGGCCTGCAGCCGGGCGATCTGCACAAGGTGCTGCTGGTGGGCGGTTCCACCCGTATCCCCGCTGTGCAGGAGGCTGTGAAGAACTTCATGCACACCGAGCCTTCCAAGGGCATCAACCCTGACGAGTGCGTGGCCATCGGCGCTGCCATCCAGGGCGGTGTTCTGGGCGGCGACGTGAAGGGCATGCTGCTGCTGGACGTGACTCCGCTGAGCCTGGGCATCGAGACCATGGGCGGCGTGTGCACCCGCATCATCGAGCGCAACACCACCATCCCCACCAAGAAGAGCCAGATCTTCTCCACCGCGGCCGACAACCAGCCGTCGGTTGAGGTCAACGTTCTGCAGGGCGAGCGTGAGTTTGCCCGCGACAACAAGTCTCTGGGAACCTTCCATCTGGACGGCATCGCTCCGGCTCCCCGTGGCGTGCCTCAGATCGAAGTTACCTTTGACATCGACGCCAACGGCATCGTGAACGTGTCCGCAAAAGACCTGGGCACCGGCAAAGAGCAGCACATCACCATCACCTCTTCCACCAACATGAGCAAAGAGGACGTGGAGAAGGCCGTGAAGGAAGCCGAGCGCTATGCTGCGGAAGACAAGCAGAAACGCGAGGAAGTCGACATTCGCAACGGAGCGGACCAGATGGTGTTCACCACCGAGAAAGCTTTGAACGAGCTGGGCGACAAAGTGACCGCCGACGAGAAGGCCGACATCAATGCCAAACTGGATGCGCTGAAAGAAGCGCTGAAGGGTTCGGACATCAACGCCATCAAGGCAAAGCAGGAAGAACTGCAGAAAGCGTTCTACGCTGTGAGCGAGAAGGTGTACAAGGAAGCCGCGGCGGCTCAGCAGGCCGCGGGCGCGCAGGCAGGCCCGGACATGGGCGGCCAGCAGAGCGGCGGCAAGGGCGATGACAACGTCGTGGACGCCGATTACAAGGAAGTCTAAACCATATCTCTCACAACAAGGGCGGGCGGCGTGGCTGCGCGCCCTTGTGCCGTGAGTACGAGGGAGAGAAAGTATGGCAGAGAAACGCGATTATTATGAGGTTTTGGGCGTCCCACGGACCGCTTCGGACGACGAGATCAAAAAGGCGTACCGCAAGCTGGCCAAAAAGTACCACCCGGACCTGAACCCCGGCGACAAAGTCGCCGAGGAAAAGTTCAAAGAGGTGGGCGAGGCCTACGAGGTGCTCAGCGATAAGGACAAAAAGGCCCGGTATGACCAGTTCGGCCATGCGGGCGTAGACCCCAACTACGGCGCGGGCGCCGGAGCCGGCGGCTTTGGCGGCGGTTTCGGTGGCGGCTTTGGCGGCGGCATCGACCTGGACGACATTCTGGGTTCCATGTTCGGCGGCGGCTTCGGCGGGTTCGGCGGCGGTCAGCGCCGCGCCAACCCCAACCAGCCCCGGCGGGGCGCGGACATCCGCGTCAGCCTGGTGCTGAGCTTTATGGAAGCGGTGCACGGCTGCACCAAAACCGTGTCGGTGAACCGGCAGGATGTGTGTCCGGAATGCGGCGGCACCGGCGCGGCCAAGGGCACCAGCCCCGAGACCTGCCCGGACTGTCGCGGCACCGGTTTTGTCACTGTGCAGCAGCGCACGCCCTTCGGTGTGATGCAGTCTTCGCAGCCCTGCCGTAAGTGCGGCGGCAAGGGCAAAATCATCAAAACACCCTGCTCCAAGTGCCATGGTTCGGGCAAGGTTTCCAGCACCAAGCGCGTGGAGGTTACGGTGCCCGCCGGCATCGACGACGACCAGAGCCTGCGTCTGGCGGGCCTGGGCGACGCGGGCCAGAACGGCGGCCCCGCAGGCGATTTGATTGTCATTGTGACCGTGCGGCCGGACGCCATGTTTGAGCGCGACCGCTACGACGTACATGTGACCGTGCCCATCACTTACAGCCAGGCGGTTCTGGGTGCGGATGTGGTGGTGCCCACCATCGACGGCAAGGTACAGTACACCGTGCCGGAGGGAACCCAGTCCGGAACCACCTTCCGGCTGCGCGGCAAGGGCATTCAGTATGTAAACGGCCGTGGCCACGGCGACCAGTATGCGCACGTGGTGGTGGAAATTCCCAAAAAGCTGACCAAGGTCCAGCGCGAGGCGCTGAAAAACTTTGAGGACAGCCTGAAAGAGGAAAACTACGAACAGCGCAAGGGCTTCTTCAAATCCCTGCGCGATAAGTTCGGCGGAAAAGACTGATTCAAAAAGCGCGGCCTTCCCGTGAGGGTGGGCTGCGCTTTTGTGTTTTGAAAAGGAGTATTTAGGATGCAGCAGGAACAACGGGACTGGGTCCGGCTGGTGTGCGCCCGCACGGGTATGCCGGCCGCAGCGCAGCAAAAGCTGGAAACGGCGGCTCGGACCGCCTTTTCCCCCAAAGTCTGGCAGGCGGCCGAGGGCCTGACGGACCCGGACCGGGCGCAGCAGAGCTGGGAATGCTTGAAATCCCTGCTTGCCCCGGACCCGGACGGATGGAAGATGCTGTTTGTGCAGCTGTCCCGCACCCGGGAAACCGCGCAGCGCCTTGCCCGAAGCGGTTTTACCGAAGAGGAAATTTGGAGTACGCTGGAGGCGTTTTCCCGGTTCGTGCGAGAGCGGGAAGCGGCTGGGTTTCTGGATTTTGACCGGGATTTCTGGACCTGGCGGCAGACCAGCGGCCGTGTTGTGCGCCTGGGATGCCTGGAATACGAGCCGTTGGACGACTGCGTGATGCTGCACATCCCCAGCGACGCGCAGTTGACCGAAGAGAAAGTGGATGCCAGCCTGACCCGGGCGAAAAAGCGGTGGGGAACACGCGCTTTTTACTGCGACAGCTGGCTGCTGGCACCGGCGCTGGACGAGCTTCTGCCCGCGCAGAGCCGCATCCGCAGTTTCCGGGCGCGGTTTGAACGGGAGAGCGCCCGCCCGGAGGGCACGGAGTTTGTGCGCTGGGTGTTTGACTGCACGCCCCTGCCCCCGGACCAGTGGCCGGAGAAAACCCGGCTGCAAAAAGCCATCAAGGCCCATGTGTGCGCCGGCGGAAAAATCGGTTCGGCCCGGGGCCGGCTGAAATAAAAAGAGGAGGACCCAAGGGGTCCTCCTCTTTTTTATTCCCGGCGCAGCAGCCGCTCGGCGGCCACGCACTTTTCATCGTAGGACTGAATCTTTTTGTCCAGCCGGTCCAGCACGGCCTGCATCTCGGCCACACGCCGGGCCAGCTCAGCCCGCTGCTCCAGCAGCAGTGCCTTGCGGGCGGGCAGTGTCTCGTCTCCCTGTCGGAACAGGGCCACGTACTCGATCAGCGCCTCAATGGGCAGGCCCGCCGCCCGCATGCACTTGATAAATTCCACCCAGCCGCAGTCGGTTTCGTCGTAGTCCCGGATGCCGCCCGCGCTGCGGTGCACCGGCGGAATCAGGCCGATGCGCTCGTAATAGCGCAGGGTGTCCGGGGACACGTCGTATTTCTGGCTCACCTGTGCAATGGTCATGGCGTTTCTCCTTTCAGCGGCCGAACACCCGGGCGGCCGCTGCCATGTTGGCGGCTGCATCCACCCCAAAGGGGCAGCGGCTGTTGCAGGCGCCGCAACTTATGCACTCCCCGGCTTTGTGGGGCAGCGCGGCATAGTGTTCCCGCACGGTCTCCGGCACTTGGCCTTGGGCCCGGGCCAGATTCAGAAATTTGGTCACGCTGGCCACATCAATGCCCTTGGGGCAGGGCGCGCAGTGGCCGCAGTACATGCAGTGACCGGCCCAGCTGATTTTGGGGAAGGTGGCAAAGGCCGCGGCGTAGTCCCGCTGGGCTTCGTCGGCGGTCTCATAGGCCAGGCTTTCGTTCAGCTCTTCCACCGTGTGGGCGCCCACCATCACCGCTGCCACGGCGGGCCGGGTCAGCGCGTAGTGCAGGCACTGGCAGGCGGTCAGCGCCCGGCCTGCGGGAGAGAGCTCCTCGTTCAGCAAATCGCCGCCGCCGAAGGCCTTCATCACGGTGATGCCCACCCCGCGCCGCTCGCACAGCTCGTACAGGGCGGCCCGCTGGGGGTCCATGTTGGTCAGCGGTTTTTCGTAGCTGGCCCCGCTCCACAAAGCTTCGCAGTCCTCGCCCGCAGGCTGCAAATCGTAGCAGGGGTTCACGCTGAACATCAATACGTCGATCAGTCCGCTCTCCACCGCGGCGGCGGCCGCCTCGGGGTTGTGGCTGGACAGGCCGATGCAGCCGATGCGGCCCCGGGCTTTCAGCTCCTGGGCGTACTCCATCACCGGTCCGTTCTTTACGCCGTTCCAGTCGTCCAGAGAATCCACGTAATGGATCATGCCGATCTCAATGTGATCGGTTTCCAGACGGGTGAGCAGATCTTCAAAACCCGCCTTCACCTCGGCCATGTTCCGTGTGCGCTTGTACTGGCCGTCCTTCCAAATGGTGCACAGGTGGGCCTGCAGCACGAAGCGGTTGCGGCGGCCCCGCAAAGCCCGGCCCAGCCGGCTGCGCATCTCCGGGTCCGGTGAGTACAGGTCCATGCAGTTGACGCCGGCGGCCTCGGCTGCGTCCAAAAGCGGCTCCAGCAGAGCGCCGTCGTGGTCCACAAAGCCTTCGCAGCCCAGGCCCAGTTCGCTGACCATCAGGCCGGTGCGGCCCAGTTCACGGTAGTTCATAAGAATCCTCCTCAGTCGGTTTCAAAGTGGCGCGCCACGTCCTTCAGGCGCTGGGGAATGTCGATGTGCTGGGGGCATACCCGGGTACAGGCGCCGCAGCCGATGCAGTCCGACGCTTTGCCCGCGTTCAGGGTGCGTTCTCTGTACGCGGCACGGCGGTCTTCAAAAGCGCTGCCGCCGTCCTGCAAATCGGCATTGTACGCCTCAAAACAGCGGGGAATGGGAATGTGTTGGGGGCACCCGTCCACGCAGTAACGGCAGTCCGTGCAGGGCACGGTCAGCCCCCGGCGCAAAAGCCGGGCGGCGTTTTCCACGGCGGCACGCTCTTCCGCAGTCAGGGGAGCGCAGTCCGCCAGAGCCGCGGTGTTCTCCTCCACCTGGGAAAGGGTGGACATGCCGCTGAGCACCATCTGTACGTTTTCCAGTCCGGCGGCAAAACGCAGCGCCCACACGGCGTTGCTCCATTCCGGATGAAGCTGTTGAAAAACTTCCTGTGCCGCTGCGGGGACCTGCGCCAGCGTACCGCCCTTGACCGGCTCCATCACCGTCACGGGCTTGCCGTGGCGAAGGGCGGTCTCGTAACAGAGCCGGGACTGAATGGCGGCGTCCTCCCAGTCCAGATAGTTGATCTGCAGCTGGACGAAATCCACTTCTGGGTGATCGGTGAGAATGCGGTCCAGCACGTCGGCGGTGTCATGGAAGGAAAAGCCCAGGTGACGAATGCGGCCCTCGGCCTTTTTCTGCTGGGCAAAGCCGAAGCTGTCCAGCCGCTGGGCGGTCGCGTAGTGCTCGGCGTCCAGACTGTGCAGCAGGTAATAGTCAAAGTAGTCCACACCGCACTTTTTCAGCTGCTCGTCAAAAATGCGCACCTGGTCGGCGGGTTCCTTCAAAAGAACCACCGGCAGCTTGTCCGCCAGCACAAAGCGGGAACGGGGATGCCGCTCCACCAGTGCCTGACGCACCACGTTTTCACTGTTGTGGGCATGGTAAAAATAGGCGGTGTCAAAATACGCATAACCCCGCTGCAAAAAGGCGTCCACCATGGCACAGGTCCTGGCCAGGTCCACGTCCTTGTCCCCGCCGCCCTCGATTAAGGGCAGGCGCATCATGCCGAATCCCAGTTTTTTCAAAGGCCTCATCTCCTTCAGGTCAGTTGTTGATAGGCTTGCTCGTCCACCGGTTCCAGCCACTCGTTGGAAGCACCCTCGGCGGGCACCTCCAGCGCCAGATGCTGGAACCAGGCATCTTTGGCCGCACCGTGCCAGTGCTTCACCTCGGGCGGAATGTTTACCACATCTCCGGGCCCCAGAGCGCGGGCGGGTTTGCCCCACTCCTGATACCAGCCGCGGCCCGCGGTCACCAGCAGGATTTGGCCGCCCTTGTGGTGGATGTGCCAGTTGTTGCGGCAGCCGGGCTCAAAGGTTACGTTGCCCACGCTCACCCCTTGGGTGGTGAGCATGTTCAGATAGCTTGTCCCCACAAAATACCGGGCAAAAGCGGTGTTTTCGCCGCCCACCGGAAACACAGCGCCGGGACCCAGCGCGGATTGGATTTCTTTTTCGTTCATAACCGTTCCTCCTTTTGTTCAGCCGTTGGCGGCCTGTGTGATGCAGCGCATGGCGTTCAGACTGCGGGGATACCCGATGTAGGGCACCAGCGCCGTCACCGCGCCCATCAGAAGCGCGTAATCGTTGCCCGCGTCCAGATTGGCACGGGCGTGGGCGGTCATCTGCGGCTCGCAGCCGCCCAAACCCGCCAGCACCGAGAAGGTGACCAGTTCCCGCTGCTTTGCGTCCAGCCCGGTGCGGGTGTAGTAATCTCCGAAGCAGTTGGCCGACAAAAAGTCCTGAATGGGTTTCTGCGCTTCGTCGGCCGCGGCGCGCATGTTCTCGATGGACTGGGCGCCGAACAGCTGTTTCTGTACTTCCAGTCCTTTCTCAAAGCGGGTTTCGGGGGTGGTGGTGCTCTGCGGAGGCAGGGGAAGCGTCACCCCGCGGTCACGCAGAACCCGGTTGACTGCGTCAAACAGGGGCTGCACCCGTGCGAACCCCGCATAGGGCACCGCATGGTACAAAATTTCCTTTGCCTGCACCGGCGTAAGGCCCGCATCCAGCGCCTGGCTCAGAACCTGGGCGTACAATTCCGGACCGGCGCACCCGGCCAGCCCGGCCAAAAGAACCAAAAAGCGCACGTGCTCATCCAGGCCGCACCGTTCAGGCGCCTGGCGGGTGGCAAAATCGTTGAAAAAGGCATCGAATTCCGGATCAGTCCGGCACAAATCGTTGCACATACAGGGTACCTCCTTTGTGTTCCCCTTTACTCTATACCCTGGAGTGTGCTCCAAGTCAAGGGGTCTGGAAAAAATTTTTGCAGAGTGTGCACGTTCGTGCCCGCCGGTGGTATACTAAGGAAAAAAGGAGGCGGCGCGCATGGGACTGCAGGACTATTGCTTTGACGGAAAACGGGAGCTGGATTTGAAGGAGCTTCCCACCGGCGCCTGGGACGAAGGGCTGACCAAAAAGGACAAGGATCGCTGCATTGCGGCCACGGAGAAAAATCTGGCGCACATTGCCGCTTTGCAGGACAAGCTGTACGCCGCCGGCAAAGAGGGCGTTGTGGTGGTGCTGCAGGCCATGGACGCGGCGGGCAAGGACAGCACCATCAAACACGTGATGCGGGGCGTGAATCCACAGGGCGTGGATGTGGTCAGTTTCAAGCAGCCCAGCAGCGAGGATCTGCGCCACGACTATCTGTGGCGTGCCCACCGGGCGCTGCCCGAGCGGGGCAAAATCGCTATTTTCAACCGGTCTTATTACGAGGACGTGCTGGTGGTGCGGGTGCACCGGATGCAGAAGGACTACGCCATGGCTTCCCGATGCCTGGACATGCCGGACAAGGAGTTTTTTGAAAAGCGTTATGCCCAGATCCGGCATTTTGAGGAATATCTGTATGAAAACAGCTACCGGGTGGTGAAGATTTTCCTCAACGTGTCCCGCCAAAAGCAGAAACAGCGCTTTCTGGAGCGCATTGACATTCCGGAGAAAAACTGGAAGTTTTCCCAGAGCGATCTGAAGGAGCGGGCCCACTGGGACGAGTACATGCACGCCTACGAAAAGGCGGTCAACGAGACGGCCGCCGGCCACAGCCCCTGGTACGTGGTGCCGGCGGATCAGAAGTGGTACGCACGGTATCTGATCTCCCAGGTGGTGCGCCAGGTGCTGGAAGAGGCGGACCCGGAGTATCCGGAGCTGCCGAAGGAACGTCAGCGGGATTTGGCTGAATGCAAAAAACTGCTGGAGACAGAGCGCTGAAAACACAATCCGCCCCGGGCTGTAAAGCCCGGGGCGGATGTTTTTACAGGGTGTTGTTGAACGCAGGAATCAGTTTGGCCCAGGTGGCGCTGCCCACCACGCCGTCGATGGGCAGGCCCATTTTGGCCTGGAATTGCTGGGTGGCCCGGTTGGTGGCCGTGCCGAACCGGCCGTCCACGGTCAGCTTGGCGCCCAGGGCGTTCAGATAGCTCTGCAGAAAGCGCACATAGTCGCCCGAAGAGCCTGTGCGCATGGCCGTGCCCGAGTAAGGCGTAGTCACCTGGGTGGGGTTGGCGGTGCCCTCGGCGTTCTGCACCGAGACCAGAGCGTTCCAGGTGTTTTTGCCCAGGATTCCATCGGCGGCCAGGCCGAACTGGGTCTGGAAGCGGCGCACCGCATCGGTCATGTTCTGGCCGTATTTGCCGTCCTCAGTCTGCTTGTTGATGCCCGGATACAGGGTGGAAACCTGATTCAGGCGCAGCTGCATGTGGCGCACGTCCTGTCCGGCGGAGCCGGGCCGCAGGGCAATGCCGGGCCAGGTGTCGGCGCTGCCGTTGTACACAGCGTTGTAGGCCGACACAATGGCGTTCCAGGTGGACGGGCCGATCTTGCCGTCGATGGAAAGCCCCTTCAGCGCCTGAAACTGCTTGACGGTGTTGTCCGTGCCGGAACCGTATCGGCCGTCTACGGTCAGCGTCTTCAGCGTGGGATAGCCCGCTTTCTGCAGGGCGTTCAGATAGGTCTGCATCCGGGCGACCTCGCTGCCGGACGAGCCGATCTGCAGCACGCGGCCGGGATAGACCGGGCCGCCGGAAATGTCGTTTGTCTGTGCCATAAAAATACCTCCTTTTTGCGGACGCAGCAAAAGGCCGCGCCTTGTTCCATGCTATGCGCAAAGCGGGAGGAATGTGTGGAGAGATCAGCGCTTCCGGCGGGATTCCAAAGCTTTCAGAAGCGTGTACAGAAGCGCCGTGTCAACGGGCAGCTTGATCACATTTTTTATAAGGCGGATTCCTGTGATGGCGAACGCATTGCCGTACAGGATGTTCAGCCACAAGGGCGTCAAAAACAGATTGACCACAAGCACCGCCGACAGGCATGCGGCGAAGGTGCGCCACAGGGTCACGGGCTTTTTGTACAGCCAGCAGCCGTACATGAAGCCCAACAGGAACTCGTTCAGCGTCCAGCCGGGGAAATACAGGCCGTTGGGGCGCAGAAAGTAGCCCACCGTATCGGCCACAATGCCCATCAGGCCCGCCAGCCAGGGTCCGTACAGATACGCGGCCGAGGCAGTGGCCAGGAAGGTGAAGCCGATCTCCAGAAACTGGTTCACCGCAAAGGTGAACTGGTTCAGCACCAGGTGCAGAGCGGCCAGCATGGCGGTGCCCACCATGCTGGAAAGACGGTGTACTTCGTCCAGCCCCTGCCGCAGCCGGCGGGCAAGGGACAAAGACGTACTTTTTTCAGGCATAAAAAAACCTCCTTTGTGCGTTGTTGCCGCATAAAGGAGGCAAAAGGGCCCGCGGGCCCGTCCGATTCCGGTATGCAGCAGCGGGATGCGAAGCCTGCACCGCAAGCGGTGCTTTTCGTCCGCCCCGCAACTCCCCGTCGGGACGGCACTTAACGCGCAGGCCTCTACTCTGCGTTCGCCCCCTATTATAGCAGGGCGTGTGTACGGTTGCAAGTTCTGTACAGGAAAGATTTTCACAGGTGCGAAACCTTTGAACAAAATACATCTTTCCACATTCCGCCGCACATGCTAAAATAAGAGAGATTTCAACAAAGGAGAACCCATTTATGAAATTCAGCGAAATGCAATACGCACGGCCGGATCTGGACCAGACTCTGTCCGCGCTTTCCTGGCTGCGCCAGCAGATTGAAACGGCGGACAGCGCCGCTGCGCAGATGGATCTGTACGCCAGTTTTGACACGTTGTGCCGTCATGTGTCCACCATGGCTACGCTGGCGGAAATCCGCCATACAGTGGATACCCGGGACGCCTTTTATGAAAAGGAACGGGAGTTCTTTGACGAGAACAGCCCGGTGCTGGCGGACCGTCAGCTGGAAGTGTACAAGGCGCTGCTGGCATCTCCTTTCCGCGCCGAGCTGGAAGAGCAGCTGGGTGCCATTATCTTTGAAAAAATGGAGATCGACGTGAAGAGCCAGACCCCCGAGGTGCTGGAGCTGATGGCCGAGGAAAACCGCCTGACCACCGCGTATCAGAAGCTGTACGCTTCCGCGCAGATCCCCTTCGACGGCAAGGTTCTGACCGTGAGCCAGATGGCCCCCTACAAGATGAACCCGGACCGGGCTGTGCGCAAAGCGGCTTACGAGGCCGAGGGCGCCTGGTTTGACAGTCACCGGGATGAGTTGGACGAGCTGTACGACAAGCTGGTGAAAAACCGCACCCAGCAGGCCCGCATCATGGGGTATGAAAACTTTATTCCCCTGGGCGCCATCCGCATGCGGCGCATCGGCTACACGCTGGAGGACATGGCGGCCTACCGGGCAGCGGTCAAGCGGGACGTGGTGCCTGTGGTGGCACGGCTGAAAGACCTTCAGCATGCGCGCACCGGCGTGAAAGATCCCAAGTTCTACGACGACGCCTTCTGTTTTGCTCAGGGAAATCCCGCGCCCAAGGGTACGCCGGATGAGATCCTGGCCGCGGGCCGCAAGATGTACGAATCCCTCAGCCCCGAGACGGCGGCCTTTATCCGGGACATGTTCGAGTCCGAGTGCTTTGACGTGCTGTCCAAGCCCGGCAAGGCGCCCGGCGGCTACTGCACCTATCTGCCGGATTACCGGCTGCCGTTCATCTTCTCCAACTTCAACGCCACCGCCGACGATGTGGACGTGCTGACCCATGAGGCCGGCCATGCTTTCGCGGCCTGGGTGGCGGCCAAGAAGGAACTGCCTGCCATCGTGGAGGAGCCGGGCATGGAGAGCTGCGAAATTCACTCCATGTCCATGGAGTTTTTGACGGCCGATTACCACAATCTGTTCTTCGGCCCGGACACGGCCCGGTACGAGCTGGCCCACGCCGAGGACGCCATCTGTTTCCTGCCCTACGGCACCATGGTGGACGAGTTCCAGCACATTGTGTATGCCAATCCGGACATGACGCCCGCCCAGCGCAACGAGACCTGGGCCCAGCTGGAGAAAGAGTTCCGCCCCTGGCTGGACTTTGACGGCCTGCCCTTCTATGGACGGGGCGCGGGCTGGCAGCGGCAGCTGCACATTTACGAAGTGCCTTTCTATTATTTGGATTACTGCCTGGCCCAGACGGTGGCCCTGCAGTTCTTTACCGCCTTTTTGAAGGACAAGAAGGACGCCTGGAACCGCTATCTGTCCCTGGTGGAAAAAGCCGGAACGGAAAGCTATCCGGGCCTTGTGGCGGCAGCAGGGTTTGACAGTCCCTTCCGGGACGGCACCATGCGCCGCCTGAGCGGAGATGTGGCAAACTGGATCGAAGAGCAGGATCGGGCGCTGCAGCAAACAGTGAAGGAGTGAGAACCATGCAGCAGCCATTGTTTGGCAATACGGCCATCTGGAGCAAAGAGGCTACAGAAGAAATTTTTTCTGTCGCGCACAAAGGTGACCGAATTCTTTTGATTGTGGGCGGGCTTTTCCTGCTGTGCATCGGGGGCGGCCTGCTGACCCGGGACGCTCTGGCCCACGCCATTGTATTTTTTGTACTGGGGGCGGTGCTGTTTTTGCTGGGCGTGATGGCTCCGGCCATCTATCTGGCCCGCCAGACCCACAAGTATCACGCGCTGTTCGGCGAAGATATGCGCCTGCTGGTGCAGTTTTACGACGACGGGTTCACCGTGAACCAGATTTCCGCGCAGGGCACGCCGGACCACATCGGCTACGGGCACATCGTGCGCTGGGTGGAAACCAAAAGCTTCTTTTTTCTGTACACAGACAAAGGAAACTGCTACGCCCTGGCAAAAGCGGGATTTGCAGTGGGCGATGAGGAAGGATTCCCCACTTTTTTGCGGCACAAGGCGCCCAACATGCGATGAGAGCGCATCCGCAACCGCGCGTTGCGCAAGTGCAAGCCGCGCCTGGTAGACACAGGCGCGGCTTTTTTGTACCATGGACCCAAAACAAAGGAAGGGAGAATTCCCATGGCATTGGAACATACATTATTGGAACTGCGGGAGAAGGTAGGTTTCTCTCAGGAAAAGCTGGCACAGCAGCTGGGCGTGTCCCGTCAGGCGGTGAGCAAGTGGGAGACCGGCCAGAGTACGCCGGATGTGGACAAACTGGTGGCGCTCAGCCGACTGTACGGCGTCTCCGTGGACGGGCTGCTGGGGCTGACACCGCTGGAGTGCAAGCGAAAACGGCCGTATTTTCAGTGGGGCGGCATGGGGCTGGCCGTGGGCACGGCGGTTGTGTGGGGCCTGGTGTTTCTGTGTGCGGCAGGCGGCGTGGGTCCTTTGAGTCTGGGCGACGCGGACGCCCTGGCGCTGCCCGCCGCAGCGCTGTGCCTGCTGGCGGTTCTGGCCTTTGAAGCGGGACGCGCCCGGGGCGAGACGGCGCTTTCCCGCCGAACGTTTTACCGCTGGAGCATCTGGGCGCTGGCACTGGCCCCGGCCCGGCTGGCCGGTGTGTGTGGGATGGTATTGCTTCGCCGGCTCTTTTCCGGTTTAAATACCAGCTCCGCCGCGCTGCTGTGCCTGGCGCTGGATGTGTGTCTGCCGGCGGGAATTTATGCGGCGGTGTGTCTGGGCGTCTGGACGGCGCTGCGCGAAAAAAAGAGCATTTGAGTCCGTAGCAAAGAAAACCCGCCTATTCCTTTCAAAGGAATAGGCGGGTTTTGCCTTTTCTGCTTACAGAATACGGCCGTCGGTGGACAGGTTCACCACGGTCAGGGGCAGGTCCTTGCCGCTCTGCGCCAGGGCTTTGCGCACCGCGGCTTCCATGCCGCCGCAGCAGGGCACTTCCATGCGAACCACGGTCACGCTCTGAATGGCATTGCCCTGCAAAATGGCGGTCAGTTTCTGGGAGTAGTCCACGCTGTCCAGCTTGGGGCAGCCCACCAGCGTCACTTTGCCCTGCATGAAATCCCGGTGGAAATTGCCATAGGCATAGGCGGTGCAGTCCGCGGCCACCAACAGATGCGCTCCCTGAAAATAAGGGGCCTGCAGAGGCGCCAGCTTGATCTGCACCGGCCACTGGCGCAGCTGAGAGGGCACGTCGGCCCCGCCTGCTGCACAGGGGGTCAGGTCCCGGCTCTGGCTGCCCGGGCAGCCGCAGGGCTGGGCGGCCAGCCGGGCCTGATTGGCCCGCACGGCGGCCTCGTCGTAAGCGGCGGCCTCCCGCTCCACAAAGGTGATGGCTCCTGTGGGGCAGGCGGGCAGACAGTCGCCCAGACCGTCGCAGTAATCGTCCCGCAGCAGGCGGGCTTTGCCGTTGACCATGCCGATGGCGTTTTCGTGGCAGGCCTTGGCGCACAGTCCGCAGCCGTTGCATTTTTCTTCATCGATGTGAATGATCTTGCGAATCATAAAAGGTTCCTCCGTCGATTGACTTTTCATAGTAACTGTACAACAATAAAAGAAGAAAGTATGTTGTTAAAACAACAAAAGGAGCAAAAAGAATGGAAATTTTTTCTCAGCTGGATGCTTCGCCGCTGTTTGCAGGCATGACAAGAGCACAGCAGGAAGCCCTGGTGCGCGATTTGAACGCCGGTCAGGTGGATTATGAGAAAGGGCAGATCATTCTGCACACCGGTCAGCAGGTGAATGTGCTGGGGCTGGTGCTGAGCGGCGGCGCGAACATTGTGCGCCGGGATGCATGGGGCAACGAAAACATTCTGGATCATGTGCGGCCCGGGCAGGTGTTTGCCGAATCCTATGCCTGTGCGCCCGGCACGCCGCTGCTGGTGGACGTAACAGCAGCGGAGCGCACCCGGGTTCTGTTTTTGGCGCCCGCCCGCCTGTGGGAGAGTGGCCGTCCTGCAGAGGGGGAACGGCTTCAATTTTTTCGCCGCCTTTTGCAGGCAGCCGCGGCCAAAAATCTGGTGCTGACACGCAAGATCGGTCACATTACACCCCACACCATCCGTGCGCGCCTGCTGTCGTATCTGTCGGCAGAGGCAGTGCGCCAGGGAGCAAATGAGTTCGATATTCCTTTTGACCGGCAGCAGCTGGCGGACTATTTGTGTGTGGAGCGCAGCGCTTTGTCCAACGAATTGAGCAAAGCCCGCAGGGACGGACTGGTGCAATTTCATAAAAATCATTTCAAATTGTGCCGTACTGTTTCCGGAAGTCTTCTGTAAAATGCGTCCGGTCGACTTTTTTTGGAAAAGAAGAAAGTTTGTGAATTCAGTGCAGATTTTGTCGGCTTTTTTGGAAGCTTTGCACAAGCGCTGGAATAGTTTTACAGTAACAAAATAATTCGAAAGAAAAATGAACACAGTAAAAAATTACTGTTGCAGAAATGACGGTTTTTCGCGCTTTCAGCGTTAAATAGCTGAAAAAAGGCGAAAAGTTTACCGATGAAAGAAACGAAAAGCGTTTTCATAAAAAAGAACAGTAATTTTTGAAACAGGGATTTGTTCGAATTTTACAATACCTGTTGGTTTTACAAATGATGTTTTGTCTGTTATGATATAGAAAACGTTTACTGAACCGAAAGGGACAGAGCTCATGAGCGAAAACAAAAAATGCACCATTGTGGATGTGGCACGTGCGGCAGGCACATCCACCGCCACGGTTTCCCGGGTGCTCAGCGGAAGTGATTATCCCATCAGTGACCAGCTGCGTCAAAAGGTGATGCAGGTGGCCCGGGAACTGAACTACAAACCCAATTTAATTGGGAAGATGCTGCAGTCGGGACTCAGCGAAAAGGAGATTGGCGTGGTGCTGCCCTCCATTGTAAACCCCTTTTACGGCAGCCTGATGTCGGCCGTGGAAGAGGAGTGCGCACAGCGGGCATACGTTCCGCTGCTGTGCTTGTCACAGAACAGCGACAGGCTGGAGACAAAGCACATTGAAATGTTGGGGCAAAAGCAGGTGGCAGGCATTCTGCTGTCCTGCATGCACATGGACGAAGCGTTTATGGAACGTCTGCGGCGGCTGGAAATTCCCTGCGTTCTGTTTGACCAGACGTACGAGGAATATCCAGGCTTGAACGTGGGGTTCGATTTTTACGAAGGCGGCCGCATGGCCACGCAGTATTTGATTCAATGCGGCCACCGGGACATTGCGTTTGCCAGCGGTCCCATCGACCGGCGCAGCCGCAAGCAGCGATTTGAAGGTTACAAAGCGGCGCTGCGGGAAAACGGAATCCGTTTCAATTCAAAGCGCTTGTTTTTGTACGATGGTGACGAAAGCGGCACCGGGGAAAATGCGGAATTCCGCAACGGGTACCAGCTGGGCCGCATGATTTTAGACAGCGAGTATCTGCCGGATGCGGTGTTTGCCATCAATGATATGACGGCTGTGGGCATGATCCAGTGCTTGAAAGATCACGGGGTTTATGTGCCGGCAGACATTTCGGTCATCGGGTTCGACAACATTTATATCAGCGGTTTTGTGGAGCCCGCGCTGACCACCATCAGCCAACCGTCCCACGAGATGGGCCGGCGGGCGGCGCGCATGCTTTTGGACGCCATCGAGCAGCCGAACTGCGTGCAGGAAAATGTGGTAATGAAACCTACGCTCATTGAGCGCAGGTCTGTAAGAAAGGTGTGCAGAAGGTTAAGGAGGTAATCATTTTGATCGAGAAGCAATACGATAAGGTAGACCTGAAAATTTTTGACACCCGCGCCGAGATGGGCCGCGTAGCGGCGGAAGAGGCGGCCGAGTGCATGCGCAAACTGCTGGCCGAGGAAGAGGAAATCAACTGCATTTTTGCAGCGGCTCCCTCTCAGTCTGAATTCCTGGAGGCGCTGTGCCAGCAGCCGGGCATCGACTGGTCCCGTGTGAACGGCTATCACATGGACGAGTATGTGGGCCTGCCTTTGGGACATCCCAAGTCCTTCAATCATTTCCTCAGCGAGGCAATTTTCAACAAGGTGCCCTTTAAGAGCGTGCATCTGATCGATGGTTCCCGTCCGGTGGATGAAGTGGTGGCGGATTACGGCGCACAGCTGGACGCCGCGCCCACGCACATCACCTTCATGGGCATCGGTGAAAACGGACACATCGCTTTCAACGATCCTCCCGTGGCGGATTTCGAGGACAAAGTTCCCATCAAAAAAGTGCAGCTGGATCTGGTGTGCCGCCAGCAGCAGGTGCACGACAAATGCTTTGACACCCTGGCAGACGTGCCCGAGTATGCGCTGACTGTGACGGTGCCCCGTCTGGCGTCCAGCAAGTACATTTTCTGCATGGTTCCCTCGGCGGCAAAGCACAACGCCACGGTGGCCGCTCTGACCGGCCCCATCAGCACCGCTTGCCCGGCCAGCATTCTGCGCCGCACGGACAATGTGCGCATGTACATCGACAAAGACTGCGCCGGCGATCTGGCGTAACATTCAAACGGTTTTCAAAAGGAGGGGGAGAACATGAAACTGAAAAGCCCCAATGTGTGGTTCATTCTGGGGACAGTGCCTGTGCTTTTGCTGGATTTTGCCCTGGGCGCCTGGCTGGCCCGCGGTATGGTCTGGCTGAGTGTGTTGCTTCTCCTTCTGGGTGCGGCGTTGGCAGTGATGATGGTGCGCAAGTACCTTGTTCTGCCAAAGCCTGTGAAAAATTACGGTGATCCCGAACCTGCCAATTTGGAAGTGCCGGTGGCGTGCAATGCAGAGTTTTATCACTGCCCTGCCATGGCGAAATATGAGTTTCTGCACCGCACAGTGGAAGTTGTGAGCCCGCTGTGGAACGGGAAAAAGCCGTTCCGGGTGATGATCAACCCCGTTTTGGCACAGCGCCACGGCGAAGAGTTTGAAAAAGTAGCAGTGGTGCGGGAACTGGAAAACTTCCGGCGGAAAAACAGCCTGAAATCCCTGGTGGGCCTGGTCCTGCCGGTGGAAGTGCTGGCGGCGGCGGTGTTGGCGGCAGTGGCTTTCGGCACGCAGCTGCAGGCAATTGTGGGAAGCTTTGTGCTGTATTTCGCAGCGCCTTTTGCGGCGGTGGCAGCCTTTGGCGGTTGCCTGTATTTGTGGAACCGCACCATCAGCAGCCAGGACAAAAAGTTGGATGCTTTTTTGCTTGACTACTTTTCCAAAGAGCAAGTAAAGCAATACATTCAAATCACGGAAAAAATGCATGAGGAAGGAGGGAACGAGAAAAGTCGCGTTTTTACAGAGCATTACCGGGATGACCGGCTGAAAGCTCTGGACACCAGCAACCATTGAAATAAGAAGGAGGAATTCAAACATGGCAGAAACAATGACAATGCACTGGATTGACTGGGTAGTCGTTGTATTGTTCTTTGTGATGGTTCTCTGGGTCGGCATCCGGTCCGGTAAGAACATCAACAGCTCTACGGACTTCTTTGTCGGCGGCGGCAAGATCCCCTGGTGGATGTCCGGTATTTCTCATCACGTTTCCGGTTACTCCGGCGTGGTATTCGTAGGTTACGCAGGTATCGCGTATGCACAGGGTATGTCCATCTATTTCTGGTGGGCAGTCAACATCGCGATTGCTACTGCTCTGGCTTCGGTGACCATTATTCCCCGCTGGCCGCGTTTGCGCCGCGCTCTGGGCATCGAATCCCCCACAGAGTACCTGAAAATGCGTTATAACCGCGCAGCTCAGCTCCTGATTGCCATCTCCGGCATCGGCAGCAAACTGCTGGACGTGGCCGCGAAATGGACTTCCATCGGCATTCTGCTGCACGGCTTTACCGGCATGCCCATCTGGGTAGGCGTAATTGTATCCGGCCTGATCTCTCTGATTTACATCGCCATCGGCGGCATCCTGGCCGACCTGTGGACCGACTTCATTCAGTTCATCGTGCAGGTGGCTGCGGGCTTGGCCCTGTTCATCGGCGTTGTGATGAAACTGGGTGACTATGGCCTGAACTTCTTCAGCGTGTTCAGCGCGCTGCCCGAAGCAAACGTGTCCGTGTTTAACGCTGGCCGCGGTCAGGGCTCCCTCAGCTGGACTCTGCTGTACTTCTTTGTTATCTTCTTCAGCTACAGCGGCGGTACTTGGAACCTGGCTGCCCGCTTCATTTCCACCAGCGACGCCAAGGAAGCCAAGAAGGCGGGCCTGTTCTCCGCTTTCCTGTATCTGGTATGGCCGTTCATCCTGTTCTTCCCCATGTGGTGCGGACCCCTGCTCTTCCCGGGCATGGACCAGGCCACTGCGGAAGCCAGCCTGTACGCTACTCTGACCAACACCTTCCTGCCTGTGGGCATGGTTGGCCTGGTGCTGGCTTCTATGTTCGCCAACACCATGACCATGTGCAACTCCGACGCCAACACCATTTCTGCTGTGTTGACCCGTGATATCCTGCCCATCTTCAATCCGAAGATTCTGCAGGCAAGCGAGCGCAAATCCCTGTGGTATGCGCGTGTTACCACCATCATCTTTACGGCCCTCACCGTGGTCCTGGCTCTGTTCAGCGACTACTTCGGCGGCGTAACCGGCCTGATTCTGACCTGGTTCTCCGCTCTGCTGGGCCCGACGGCAATTCCTCTTCTGCTGGGTCTGTTCCCCGCATTCAAGTATTGCGATGCGAAAGCCGCCATCATCTCCGTGCTGGCTGGCCTGGGCGTATTCGTACTGACCAAGATGGGCTTCACCATGGAGGCAGACGTTGCGCTGATCGCTCCTCTGGCTGTATCCTTCGTGTTCTACGCGGGCATCGGCCTGATCAACCGCTATGCGCTGAAGATGCAGGTGAAACCGGAAGTAGAAGATCTGATGGTCAAACTGGGCAAAGACGAATAAGTGCTAGGAAAGGGTCCCCGGCCATTTTGGCCGGGGATATTGTGAACAAAAATGGATATGAACAAACGGAAAGCGTTTTACGTCAGCCAGATTCAGGACAATTTTCTGCCTTACTGGCTGCAGTTCGTCGACAACGAGTACGGCGGCATTCTGAACTGCATCAACAACAAGGGTGATCAGCAGCTCAGCGACCGCAAATTCACCTGGTCCCAGGGTCGGTGGCTGTGGGTGCTGGCCCGGGTGTACCGCCTGGCCAAGCAAGGCGTGCTTGACAAGGTGGACCCCAAGGCGCTGGAGCCCCTGATGGAGGGAACCTTCCGTTTTCTGGCGGAAAAATCCATTTACGGCCCGGACGACATCTGCTGCTATCTGCTCACCCGTGAGGGGGAGAAGCTGGTGGATGAGCCCACCGGCCGTTATGACGCCAGCATTTACGCGGACTGCTTCGCCCTGATCGGAACGGCGCAGTACGCAAAAGTGACTTCCAATGCCGAGGCGGCTGAAGTGGCCCACCGGCTGTACCGCAGCATTACAAAGCGGGTGGAGAGCGGCGATTATCTGACCGAGCCCTATCCTGTGCCGGAAGGCTATCAGGCCCACGGAATTCCCATGATTTTGGTGAACACCGTGCAGGAATACATGGATATGCGCCGTTCCTTCGGGCTGGACGTGACCGAGCAGGAAGCCTATGCCCGCAGCAAAGTGCGTTTGATTCTGGATGTTTTGTACGACGGAAACGGCCTGATTCGGGAGCATGTTTCCGACGATAAAGAGTACACCCGTTTGCTGGACCGGCACATCAACCCCGGCCACACCCTGGAGGACGCCTGGTTCTGGCTGGAGTTCCTGCAGGAGTACGGCGGGCTGGAAGAAGATCTGCCCCGCATTGCTCAGATTGCCAAGCGTACGTTCTACTTGGGTTGGGACGACGAGTTCGGTGGCCTTCTGCGCTTTGTGGACCGAGACGGCGGCATGCCTCGGGGCGAGCGCATCGGAACGCCTTACGAGGATCTGATCGCAGATACCTGGGATATGAAGCTTTGGTGGCCCCACTCCGAGCTGCTGTATGTGTTCACCTATCTGTATCTTGTGACCGGCGACGAGGAGTTTGAAGAACTCTATCAAAAATCCGCGGATTATGCGTTCTCCACCTTCCCCAATCAGGAATTGGGCGAGTGGGTGCAGATCCGCCAGCGGGACGGAAGCCCTCAGGACAAACTGGTGGCTTTGCCCGTGAAAGATCCGTTCCACATTTTGCGCGACTTCATCAAAGTGGTGGAACTGTGTGAGAAAGAAGGGAAATAACCATGGAACTGGGAACGGCCCGACGGGCCATCACGCCGCCCAAACCGGTGCGTCTGGCAGGCTATGCCACGCGCACAGCGCCTTTTGACGGCGTGCTGGAGGACATCTGCGTGCGTGTGCACGACTACCGCTGCGGCGCAGACCGGGCAGTGCTGGTTTACGGCGATCTTTTGTGGTGGAACACGGAATTCGTATCCATGGCGCGGCCCCGGCTGGCGGCGGCGCTGGATGTAAGCGAAGAACAAATTTTGTTTGTGGCTTCCCACAACCACAGCGGCCCGGGCACCGGCGGCAATTTTACGCCTTTGCTGGAAACAGTGGATTCCGAGTATACGGAGTTTCTGTACGGCCAGGTGGAGGCGGCAGCCCGCGCGGCGGCCCAAAACGCAGAGCCTGTGACCGGCACCGTGCACCGGGGCGAGTGTGCGTTGAACGTATACCGCCGTGTGCACACTCCGGACGGAATCGCCATGTGGCCCAACTACGACATGCCGGCGGACCATCATTTGACGGCGGTGAAATTTGTCCGGGCGGATGGCACAGTGAAAGGCCTTTTGGTCCACTATCCCTGCCATGCAAACCTTTCCAATGGAAACGACGTTCACCCGGACTATCCGGGTGCTGCGCTGCGCATGCTGGATCAGGCGTATCCCGGAAGCGTGGGCCTGTTTTTACAGGGTTGCACTGCGGATCTGCGCCCCAACAGTGTGCTGGGCGAGCGGTTTGTGCCCCAGAGCTATGAGGGTGTGCAGAACTTTGCCCGCCAGTTTGCCGACCGGTGCGAAGAGCTGCTGCACACAGGCGGCCAGGCACTGGGCGACGGCGTGCGCGTGTACCGGCGCACCGAGCAACTTCCGCTGGACCAGACAGACCTGGCGGAAAAGATGGAGCAGGCCGGTATCGGGGATGAAGCCCACCGTCAGTGGGCGTCCGCCATCGCCCGCAAGCAGTGCCGAAACAGCGAGACGCTGGAGATTTCCAGGCTGTGCCTGGGCGAGCTGTCGGCCTTTTTCTTCAATGCCGAGGTGGCACAAAAATATGCCGCCATTGCCCGCGAAGCTGTGCCCGGTGCGGTGAGCGCCGGATACTGCAACGGCATGATCGGCTATCTGGCCACGGCGCGCCAGATCTCCCACGGCGGCTATGAGCCCGAGGGCTCGGCCCTGTATTTCGCTTTGGCAGGTACGTACACGCCGGAAATCGAAACCCGCATCGCCGGGGGAATCCGCGCGTTGGCACAGGAACATTGAGAGGAGTAAAAAACAATGGAACAAGGACTTCTGACCGATCTGTATTATGACGAGATTCTGAAGATCATCAACGAAATTCGCGCCACCGAGCGTGAGAACATCCTGAAGGCAGCCCGTATGATCGCTGACCAGGTCAAGCAGGACAAACTGGTGTATGTGTTCGGACCCGGCGGCCACTCCAACCTGGCGGCCATGGAAGTGTTCTTCCGTGCAGGCGGCCTGATGCACATCAGTGCCATTCTGAACCAGGAGACCATGCTCAGCTCCGGCGCGCTGAAGTCCATGCAGACCGAGCGTCTGCCCGGTTACGGCAAAATCGTGGTGGAAGATTACGGCATCGGCGAAGGAGATCTTCTGTGGATCGTCAACGCCTACGGCATCAACTCCGCCACCATTGACGCGGCTCTGACCGCCAAAGCGCACGGCGCAAAAGTGATCGGCGTCAGCAGCCACGAGCACGCGGAAACCTGCCCGCTGGATCATCCGGCCCGTCATCCCAGCAAGAAAAACCTGCATGACATTGTGGACTGCAGCATCGACTGCAAGGTGAAACTGGGCGACGCCACGCTGGAGATCCCCGGCTTTGAGCAGAAGATCGGCGCTCTGTCCACCTATGCCAACGCCTATGTGATGAACTGCGTGGTCATCGAGGCCATCAACATGCTGGTGAACGAAGGCGTGAATCCGCCGGTATGGCGCAGCGGCAACTGCCCGGGCGGCGACGAGTGGAACAACCAATTCCTGGAGCGCTTCCGCGGTGCGGTGCGCTGCCTGTAAGAAGGTGTCTGTATGAAAACCTGTTACGTAAACGCGCGAATCATTCTGCCGGGCGCCGTGCGGGAAGGCTGCCTGATGACCGAGGACGGCGTGATCTCTGCGCTGTCCTTCGGCCCCGACGCGCATCTTGACGGTGCGGATAAAACCGTGGACTGCGGCGGAATGTACCTGTCGCCCGGATTCATCGACGTGCATGTGCATGGCGCCGGCGGCCATGACTTTATGGAGGGTGGCGACGGCATTTACGCCGCTGCCCGCTGCCACATGCTGCACGGCACCACCAGCATCGTGCCCACGACGCTGACCGGAAGCCGGCAGGATCTGCTGGATTTTGTGGACGGCTTCAATCAGATCGATCTGGAGCGCGAGGGCTGCCCGCACATTTTGGGTCTGCATCTGGAAGGCCCCTATTTTGCCGCCTCTCAGGCCGGTGCACAGAACCCTGAGTATCTGCGCAATCCCCAGCCCGATGAGTACGACGAGGTGCTGCGCCGCACCGACCGTGTGCGCCGCTGGTCCTTTGCGGTGGAGCTGGAGGGTTCCGACCGCTTTTTGGAAGCGCTGCACCGGCACGGTGTCATCAGCAGCCTGGCGCACTCCGACGCGGACTGCAAGCAGGTCATGCACGCCCATGACATGGGCCTGCGATGCCTGACCCATTTTTACTCCTGCATGACCACCGTGCAGCGCAAGCATGCCTATCGCCATGCAGGCGCCATCGAGGCCGGCTATCTGCTGGATGAGATGTATGTGGAAGCCATTGCCGACGGCAGCCATCTGCCGGCTGAGCTGTTGAAGCTGATCTACAAAGTAAAAGGTCCCCGCCGTGTTTGCCTGGTCACAGACAGCATGTGCGCGGCCGGCATGCCGGACGGTGAGTACAACCTGGGCGGCGTGCCCTGCATCAAAGAAGACGGCGTGGCCAAACTGATGGACCGCAGCGCCTTCGCGGGCAGCGTGGCCACCACGGATATGCTGGTGCGCACCTTCCGCAAGCTGACCGGCGCGCCGCTGTACGACGTGGTTCGCATGGCCTCCCTGACCCCGGCCGAGATGCTGGGCATCGACATGCACACCGGTTCCATTCAGGTGGGCAAAGCCGCGGATCTGCTGGTCTTTGACGAGGATGTGCAGCTGAAACACATTGTGGTGGGCGGCCGCACGGAATACTCGGTTTTATAAGTTCACAACCTCAAAACAGCCGCCTGCAGGGCGGCTGTTTTTCTTGCGGCGGAAAAGCGGACATGCTACAATGGTGCTATTGATTTCGGAAGGAGGGGCGCTGTGCACAAGAAGCGAAAAACAGAATGGAGCGCCCCGGTGCGGGAACTTTTGCTGCAGGACCGCACCACCGGAGGGCGCATTGTGTGGGGTACGGACGACTACGCTTCACAGGGGCCCGACTTTGCGCCTGAGCGGGAGATGACCGTCCGGGCGTGGGATGTGCTGCGCCCCCGGGCTCAAAAGGCCGAAGAGCAGCGCACCCGGCGCACCCGCACACGGGCCGAGGTGTTCACCCCGGCCTGGATTTGCAAAGCGCAGATCGACCTGGCGGATGAGCTGCAGAAAGACCGTCCCTGGCAGGAATATGCGGACGCACCCCGGCTGGAAGTGGCCTGCGGAGAAGCGCCCTATCTGACCGGTGGCCGGGACGCGGTGACGGGCCGCGCCGTGCCTTTGGCAAAGCGGGAAGGCGTGCTGGACCGCAAGCTGCGGGCTGTGAGCGCCGGCGCGCAGGACGAAGAGCAGTGGCTGCGTTGGGCGCTGCGGGCGCTAAAGAGCGTGTACGGCTTTGAGTTGCAGGGCGACAGCTTGCTGCTGGCCCGGGAAAACCTGCTGCGCACCTTCTGCGATGCGCTGGAGGAGAGGCTGGGCCGCGCGCCCGCCGAAGAGGAAGTGACGGCCGCGGCCGAAATTCTGTGCTGGAATCTGTGGCAGATGGATGCGTCCGCCGCCTGTCCGCCGTTCGGGCCGGATGTGCCGTGCCGGATAAAAAACTGGTGCACCGGGCGCATGACCACCTACCGGGCGCTGCTGGAAGGCGGGGAAGACCTTGTTTTTGACGCAGTGGTGGGCAACCCGCCCTACCAGCGCAAGGACGGGGGCAACGGGGCCAGCGCTACGCCGGTGTACCCCCTGTTTGTGCAGCAGGCAAAGCAGCTGAACCCCGTTTGTGCCAGTTTGATTATTCCCGCCAAGTGGTACTCCGGCGGCAAGGGGCTGGACCGCTTTCGGGACGAGATGCTCCACGACCGGCGCATTTCTCATCTGGTGGACTACACCAATTCCCTGGACTGCTTCCCCGGTGTGGACATTGCCGGTGGCGCGTGCTATTTTTTGTGGCAGCGGGATTACAGCGGTCCCTGCCGGTTTGTGAACATCCGCAAGGGGGTACGTCAGCAGGCGGACCGCTTTCTGGATGAGTTCCCCACGCTGATCCGGTACCCGGCGGCCGTGTCCATTCTGCACAAGGTGCGGGCGCTGGGCGAGCCCAGTCTGGCCGGGCAGGTGTCCAGCCGAAAGCCCTTCGGCCTGGCCACCAACGTGCGGCCCGCTTCGCAGGGAGAATTGACCCTGCGTTTCAACGGCGGCACGGGCCCTTTTCCCCGGGAACAGATTCACAAGGGGCAGGACATGATCGACCGGTGGAAGGTGATGCTGTCTTATCTGACGGCGGAGCACGCGGGCCAGCCGGACAAAAGCGGGCGGTTCCGGGTGTTGTCCACCATGGAACTGCTGGGGCCCGGTTCGGTGTGCACGGAGACGTATCTGGTGGCGGGCAGCTTTGCCGGTAAACGGCAGGCGATGCATTTGGAGCAGTATCTGCGAACCCGGTTTGTGCGCTTTCTCATCGGGCAGGTGGCTGTGTCTCAGCATGTGACGCGGCAGTGCTTCGCCTTTGTGCCGCAGCAGGATTTTTCCAAGAGCTGGACCGACCGGGCGCTGTACGAAAAGTACGGGTTGACCCGGGAGGAGACCGACTTTATCCAATCGTTGATCAAACCCATGGATGGAAAGGAGCGGTGAACCGTGGCGGAACGGAACGAAAATTACTGGAAGGACCGCTACCAGGGCACCTAGGACCGGTCAGCCCAGCGGGAGGCCAAGCTGGCCGAATACCTGGAACAGAAAACGGGGCTGCAGATTGAGTCCAGCGGTCTGGGCGCCCAGAGCACAGAGTACATTCCCGGCAGCGCGGCGAAAAACGGCTTCGAAAAGGGGGACGCAGACCTGCACGTGGTGGGCACCAACGTGTACATCGAAGTCACGGGTCCTCTGGAAAAGAACGTGGGGCCGGAACGCCCGCTGTGGTTCCGGCCGGACAAGATCAAAAATGCGATCAACGGTCTGGCACGGGGCCATGTGACCTTTTTTGCCCACAACTGCCCGGCGGCACAATTGTGGCGGGTGGTGCGGATGGATGAACAGTTGGCGCGGCGCTACCGGGCCAAGGAATTCCCGGAAAGGGAAAAGACCATCCGCGGTGCGAAAGAACATTATGTGGAGATCGACGCCCGGGATGAGTGCGTACGCCCCATCCGGGAACTGACGAATTACCTGAAACAACAAACATAAGCAAAAACTCCCGGACGCATTTTGCGTCCGGGAGTTTTTTTGTGCAGAGAATGTCAGTCGCGGTTCTGCGCCAGGAAAAACAGCGCCACCGTGCCCGGGCCGGAGTGCGTGCCGATGACCGGTCCGATGTAGTTGGTGTGAATGTCCTTGGTGCCAAACCGGCGGCGGATCTGGTCGGCTACGTACTCCACGTCAGACTGGCAGTCGCCGTGGCTGATGAACACCGTCTGATGGGCGTTGTCGATGCCGGTTTTGGCCATGTGGTCCACCAGCGCGTCCAGGCTCTGCCGGCGTCCGCGCACTTTCTCCATGGGAATCAGGTGGCCTTCGTCATCCACGTGCAGCACGGGCTTGATGTTCAGCATGGTGCCGAAAAACGCCGCTGCACCGGAGACACGACCGCCCCGTTTCAGGTGGTTCAGATCGTCCACGGTGAACCAGTGGGACAGCTTCAGGCGGTTGTCCTCCACCCATTTGGCCACTTCTTCCAGAGATTTGCCCTGTTTTTTCTGCTGGACAGCCAGATAGACCAGCAGGCCCTCGCCCATGGAGGCGGCCAGGGTGTCCACCGTGACCACTTTGCGCTCGGGGTACTGCTCGGCCAGCTCTTCAAACATCAGGCGGCTGGCGTTGTACGTGCCGGACAGTCCGGACGAAAAGGCCAGATACAAAACGTCGGTGCCCTGCTGCAGCATGGGCTCCACGATTTCGCGGAAGCGCTCGGGCGTGATCTGAGTGGTGCTGGACTGTGCGCCGGCCCGCAGTTTGTCGTAAAATGCGGAGAAGGACATCTCCGTGCCCGCCGGGTCGTTCTGATAGGTTTTGCCGTCTACGGTAAAATAAAGCGGAATGACGTCCACATCCATCTCGCGGATCAATTCGGGCGAGAGGTCGGTGGTGGAGTCCGTCAAAATGCGGTAATCGCTCATAATTGCTTCTCCTTTGCCATGGGTATGTTGGATTTATTGTAGCACATTTGTCAATGTTCGTACAGACAAAGGGGAAAAAGAAACGATCAGATGGTTTCTACATACTCCTCCAGGGTGATGCCCTGGGCCATGATCTGTGCGGCGGCGTCCTTGCCCACGTAACGGTAATGCCAGGGTTCATAGGTGATGCCGGTCACATCTTCCTTGCCTTTTGGATAGCGCAGAATGAACCCGTACTCGGCACAGTGGGCCTGCAGCCACTCGAATTCCGGCGTTTGTTCAAAATCCGCGGTCAGGTCGTCGTGCTGGGAATACCAGTTGGCGGACACAATGTCCGCTGCCAGGCCCAGGTTGTGTTCGCTGGTGCCGGGCCGGGCCACCCACTGAGCCGCCTGCTTTTCGGCTTCTTCCTGGGGGAAGCCCTCGTCCAGAAAGCTCTGGGTTTTGCGGGCGAACAGGTTGCGCTGACGCTCCACACTGCGGTAGGCGGACACTAAGTAGAGCTTGCAGCCGGCTGTCTCGGCATCCGTCAGCATGGCCTCCAGCGCATCGGCGGCCCGGGCGTCAAAGGGGCGGTTTTCGTATCCTTCAATCATCACGGTTTTGATGGAGAAATTCTCCGGAAGAGGATTGGCCTCGTTCACCAGGCGGGTGGCCCAGGCAGTGTCCTCCAAAGCCGCGGCTGCGGCTTTGGAGGACATGCTGGAAGACTGGCTGGCGGAAGAAGAACCGTCCATCATGTCCGACATACCGGACTTTACGTCGGATTCCACCCGGGACATGCCGCTTTCCACATCGTCCATCAGCGTGGAAGACGAGGAGGAGTGCATGGAGGAGGAAGACGAAGAGGACGACGAGTCGCTCATGCAGCCCGCCAGAAGGCCGGTGCACAGGAAAAGGCTCAGGGTTACGGCAAACAGTTTTTTGCGCAAAATCAAAACTCCCTTTCACACCGCGGGTGAAAGGGAGTTGGTTCGATTGTGGAGTCCCTCTGACCCGCGGCTATTGTAAATTGCCGGTCAGAGCCATTGCCACCGCCAGCGCCGCCAGCGGGGCCGTTTCACAGCGGAGAATGCGCGGGCCCAGCGTCACGGGGACGCACCCCGCCTCCACGGCCGCCTGCGCTTCTTCGGGGGAAAAACCACCCTCGCTGCCGGTGATGATGGCAAGAGTGCCCACAGGGCCCTCCAACCGGCTAAGTAAAGGTTCTCCGCCCGCCTCGTAGCAAAAAAGCGCCCGGTCTTTGGCCGCAGCCTGCTGCACCATCTGGGCAAAGGTCAAAGGCATGGCAACTCGGGGAATCACGCCCCGGCCCGCCTGTTTGGCCGCCTCGAAGGCGATGCGGTTGTACCGCTCGTTTTTCGCTTCCTCTTTTTTGGGGGCAGCCACGCAGAACCGGCTGAAAAAGGGCACAATTTCCACAGCGCCCAGTTCCACCGCTTTTTGAATGATCCATTCCAGTTTGTCCTGCTTGGGATAGCCTACGTATAGCGTAACCGGAACCGACGGCTCCGATGCACTGGGGGCCGTGGAAATGATTTCCAGCTCCACCCGGTCCGGGTCAGCGGTGCGCACGGCGCAGGCATAATCGGTGCCGGCGCCGTCGCACAGGGTCACGTTCATACCGGGCTTGGCCCGCAGCACCACGGCCAGGTGGCGGGCGTCCGCGCCGGATAAAAAGGCCCGGTCGTTCTGAATTTCCGTTGTAAAATAACGATGAGGCATGTTTTTTATTCCTCCGCTGCGCTGTGTCCGCACACAAGGCAGACCCAGCCGTTTTTCTCCTTCACCTGGCGCACGCACAATCCGGCGGCCTTCACCGCGTCGATCACTTCGTCCCGGCGGGTGTCAATGATGCCGCTGGCCATGAACACGCCGTCCTTTTTCAGCAGAGCGGGCACCCCGGGCACCAGCGCCTTGATGGCGTTGGCCACAATGTTGGCGCAGATCACGTCATAGGTGCCGCTGGCCTTGTCGGACAGATCGCCGATCAGCACTTTGAAATGCTCGGTCACGCCGTTGCGGGCCGCGTTCTCCCCGGCGGTGCGCACGCACATGGGGTCGATGTCCACGCCCTCGGCCTCGGCCGCGCCCAGCTTCAGGGCCGCGATGGCCAGAATGCCGGACCCGGTGCCGATGTCCAGCACCCGCTCGCCCCCGTGCACAATCTCATCCAGCACGGTCAGGCACAGGGCCGTGGTCTCGTGGGTGCCGGTGCCGAAGGCCATGCCCGGGTCCAGCGTGATCACCGCCCGGTCTGTGTCATACTGCTCCCAGCTGGGCACCACCGCCAGCCGCTGGCCGATGTCCATGGCGTGATAATACTGCTTCCAGCCGTTTTCCCAGTCCTCCTGGCGCACACCCTCCAGCGCTATGGTGTAGGGGACCTCGGCACGGGCCAGCCGGTCCCGCATCAGGTCCGCAATCTCGGCCACGTTCTCATCCGGGGCGATGTACATGTGTACGACCACTTCGTCCCGCTTTTTGTCCAGCAGGTCCTGTTCAATCAGGTCCACGTGGGCAATGGCTTCCACCTGGCTCTCCAGATCGCGGTAATCCTCAATGTAGATGCCGCCGCCGGAAATGCCGGTGGCAATGGCCTCGGCCGTGTCGGAAAAACGGGCGGGAACGGTCAGTTTGATGTCGGTCCAATCCATGGTATGTCATTCTCCTTTTTTCGGTTCGTTTTTCGGGGGAATATGGGCCTCGCGCCAGGCGCGCACGGCCTCCAGTTTCTGTTTGGCGCGGGCTTCGCTGCCCGCTTCGGTGGGTTCGTAGTACCGGGTACCCCGCAGGTTTTCCGGCAGGCAGTCAAAGGCGGCCACTTTTTCGGCGGTGTCGTGGGCGTATACATAGCCCTCGCCGTAAGAGAGCTCCTTCATCAGGCGGGTGGGCGCGTTTCGGATGATCAGCGGCACCGGTTCGTCCAGCATTTTCAGCGCGTCGGCCTTGGCGTGTTCATAGGCTTTGTACACCGCGTTGGAACGGGGGGCCAGAGACAGATAAATCACCGTCTGGGTCAGCGCCAGACTGCACTCCGGCATGCCGATGTAGTGGCAGGCATTGTAGGCGTCCACCGCCAGGGTCAGGGCCCGGGTGTCTGCCAGGCCGATGTCTTCGCTGGCAAAGCGGATCAGCCGCCGTGCTACGTACAGGGGGTCCTCGCCGGCCTCCAGCATGCGGGCCAGCCAGTACACCGCCGCATCCGGGTCCGAGTTGCGCATGGACTTGTGCAGCGCGGAGATCAGGTTGTAGTGCTCCTCGCCGTTTTTATCGTACAGAAGCGATTTCTTGGAAACACACTGCTCCACCAGCGCCCGCTCCACCACGGTTTTGTCCGTTTCGCGCCGGCCATTGAGCACCGCCATCTCCAGCGTGTTCAGCGCTGTGCGGGCGTCCCCGTTGGAAAAACGGGCAATCATTTCCAGCGTGTCGTCGTCGATTTCCACCTGCTGGCCGCCGAAGCCCCGCTCATCTGTCAGGGCCCGGCGCAGAAGGTCAACCACTTCTTCAGGGGTCAGCGCGTTCAGCACAAACACCTTGCACCGGGACAAAAGCGCCGAGTTGATCTCAAAGGACGGGTTTTCCGTGGTGGCGCCGATCAGGGTGATGCTGCCCTTTTCCACAAAGGGAAGGAAGGCGTCCTGCTGGGCCTTGTTGAAGCGGTGAATCTCATCCACAAACAAGATGGTTTTGTCCCCGAAAGCGCGGGCGTCCTCGGCCTGCTTCATCACGGCCTTGATCTCTTTGACGCCGCTGGTCACAGCGGAAAAATCGATGAATTCTGCCTTGGTGCGCCGGGCGATGATCCGGGCCAGTGTGGTTTTTCCCACACCCGGCGGGCCCCAGAAAATCATGGAGGGAACGGCGTCCGCGTCGATCATGCGGCGCAGCACTTTGCCCGGGGCCAGAAGATGCTCCTGCCCGCAGAATTCCTCCAGCGTGCGCGGCCGCATCCGGCTGGCTAGGGGCTGGGTCAAAAGCGGCTGCGAAAACAGCGTCTGCTGTTCCATGGACTTGTCCTCCTTTCGGCTTCTTTTATTATACAATAGAAACATTTTTGCGCAAAGAGGTGCGGTCATTCATAGTTTGTTAAACATTTGTCAAAACTGTAAGAAAAACATTGCTTTCCGGGGAAACATTCGGCACTCTGTACATTGATAAACTTTTAACAATAGGGTACAATAAGAATCAGCAAAGACCCGAAGAAAATGAGTATGTTTGAGAAGATTTTGGAGGAAATGGGAACATGGCAGAGAAAAAAGCAGCGCCCGTCACCACCGTGAAAAGCGAAGTGGAAACCATGATCGACGGTCTGGTGGCCAAAGCGCAGGTTGCTCTGAAAGAGTTTTTGGAGCTGGATCAGGAAAAGATCGACCATATTGTGCATGAAATGGCTCTGGCCGGCCTGGACAAACACCAGGAGCTGGCCCGCATGGCGGTGGAAGAGACCGGCCGCGGCGTGTACGAAGACAAGGTCATTAAGAACATGTTTGCCACGGAATACATCTGGCACGACATCAAAAACGAGAAGACTGTAGGCATTCTGGACGAAAACGAGATGGAAGGCTATGTGGAAGTGGCCGAGCCCGTGGGCGTGATCTGCGGCGTGACCCCCACCACCAACCCCACCTCTACCACGCTGTTCAAATGTCTGATCGCGGTGAAGACCCGCAACCCCATCATCTTCGGCTTCCATCCGTCCGCGCAGAAGTGCTCGGCCGAGGCTGCCCGCATTGTGTACGAGGCAGCGGTGAAGGCCGGCGCGCCCAAGAACTGCATTCAGTGGATTGAAAAACCGTCCATCGAAGCCACCGGCGCGCTGATGAATCATCGCGGTGTTGCCACCATTCTGGCCACCGGCGGCCCCGGCATGGTGCAGGCGGCGTACAGCTGCGGCAAACCGGCGCTGGGCGTAGGCCCGGGCAACGTGCCCTGCTACATCAACAAGAGTGCGGATCTGCACCGTGCGTGCACCGACCTGATGATGTCCAAGACCTTCGACAACGGCATGATCTGCGCCTCCGAGCAGGCGGTCATCGTGGACCAGGAGATTGCCAAGGACTTCGAGAGCTACATGAAGGCCAACAACTGCTACTTCCTGAACAAGGAAGAGACCGAAAAGCTGGCCAAATATATGTTCCCCGATCCCCACAAGGGCGTGTTTGCCCCGGTGGTCGGCAAATCCGCGTGCTGGATTGCCGAGCAGGCCGGCCTGAAAGTGCCTGAGAAGACTAAGATCCTGATTGCTCCGCTGGACAAACCCGACGACAATCATCCTCTGGCCAAAGAGAAACTGAGTCCCGTGCTGGCCTACTTCAAGGTTAAGAGCAAAGAGCAGGGCTTCGACTATGCCAACAAGATGCTGGAGCTGGGCGGCCTGGGCCACTCCGCGGTCATCCACACCGGCGACATGGAGATTGCCGACGAGTACGGCATTGCCATGCGCGTGGGCCGCATCATCGTGAACAGCCCGTCCTCTCAGGGCGCCATCGGCGACATTTACAACACCAACACTCCGTCTTTGACGCTGGGCTGCGGCTCCTACGGCAAGAACTCTGTCAGCCAGAACGTGACCACCGTCAACCTGATCAACAAAAAACGCATTGCGAAACGGAGAGTCAACATGCAGTGGTTCAAGGTGCCGCCCAAGATCTATTTTGAGGAAGATTCCATCCAGTATCTGGAGAAAATGGAAGACATCTCCCGCGCATTCATCGTCACCGACCCTGTCATGGTACAGCTGGGCAACGTGGACAAGGTGCTGTACTACCTGCGCAAACGCGAGCAGTACTGCCATGCGGAAATCTACTCCGACGTGGAGAGCGATCCTTCCGTTGAGTGCATCATGCGCGGCGTGGAGGCCATGCGCTCCTTCCAGCCGGACGTGATCATCGCCATCGGCGGCGGTTCCGCCATCGACGCAGCCAAGGGCATGTGGCTGTTCTACGAGCATCCCGAAACCAGCTTTGACGGCCTGCGCCAGCGTTTCCTGGACATCCGCAAACGCGCCTTCAAGTTCCCGAAACTGGGCAAGAAGACCAAACTGGTGGCCATCCCCACCACTTCCGGCACCGGTTCCGAGGTGACCAGCTTCTCCGTCATCACCGACAAGAAGAACGGCAACATCAAATATCCTCTGGCCGACTACAGCCTGACTCCGGACGTGGCCATCATCGACCCGCAGTTCACCTGGTCCATGCCTAAGAGCATCGTGGCCGACACCGGTCTGGACGTTCTGACCCACGCCATCGAGGCCTATGTCTCCGTCATGGCCAACGACTACACCGACGGTCTGGCGCTGCACGCCATCGAAATGGTGTTCACCTATCTGGAGAAATCCTATGCGGGCGACAAGCTGGCTCGTGAGAAGATGCACAACGCTTCCTGCATCGCGGGCATGGCCTTCACCAACGCCTTCCTGGGTCTGAACCACTCCATGGCCCACAAGCTGGGCGGCGAGTATCACATTCCTCACGGCCGTGCAAACGCCATCCTGCTGCCCTACGTGATCAAGTACAACGCCACCAAACCCACCAAGTTTGCGGCGTTCCCCAAATACAAAGAGTATGTGGCTGACGATCGCTATGCCAAGATCGCCCGCCGCGTGGGCCTGTGCGACGCCAGCACTCCCACGGACAAAGCGGTGGATTGCCTGATCGAGGCCATCGTGAAACTGATGAAAGCCACCGACCGTCCTCTGTCCGTGCAGGCCTGCGGCGTGTCCGAGGCCGAGTTCATGAGCAAGGTCAACGAGCTGTCCTACAAGGCGTTCGAAGACCAGTGCACCACGGCCAACCCTGTATATCCCCTGGTCAGCGAGATCGAGGAGCTGTACAAAAAAGCCTACTACGGCAAATAATTCCTTCAAAGCAAAGGGCCCCGGCTTTTGCCGGGGCCCTTTTTTATAGTTTTTCTGCCAGTTTCAGCGCGGCTGCAATCAGGTTCGCCCGCACATTTTGCTGACGGTCCCAGTCCCGGGGCATCCACTGGGCGCCGCTCACATCGTCGCCCGCATACAGCAGCTGCACCAGAGGCAGGTTGTAATAGCGGGATACGGCGAAAAAGGCGGCGGTTTCCATTTCCACAGTGATGCAGCCTTCGCTGCGCCGTTTCGTTACCAGTGCAGGCGTTTCCCGGTACAGAGCGTCCGTGGTCCAGGTCTTGCCTGTGCGGTGGGGAATTCCCATCCGTTTCAGCTCCGCCAACACGGCTTGAGCGGCTGCCGGTTGGCATTCCACTTCCCGGCTGGGGGCCAGATAGTGATAAGAGGTGCCTTCGTCCCGAACGGCGGACAGGGGAACCACGATCTCTCCCACCGCAGAGCCCGGCTCCAATGCGCCCGCCGCGCCGCAAATCAGAAATTGCTGGCAGCCCATGGCGTGCAGCTCCTCGATGGTGCAGGCCGCACCCGGCGCGGTGGAAAAAGGCATGGTGATGCACACTTCATCGCTGTATCGGTAAATGGGAATGTCCAAAACTTCCGAATGCAGCTGCCCGATGACAGGCAGCTCTTTTTGTTCCACCAGTTGGGTCAGCTCTTTGCGGAAGAAGGTGACCACGCATTTGGGGGGAAGCGTTTTGGTCAAAAAATCTCCGGGCTTGATCAGAGGTTCTCCGTCCGCATCAAATTCGCAGATGGGGTAGGGGCCGGGCACAATCATGTTTTTCTCTCCCTTCCAGATAACATAATCCAGTATAGCACATTCTCTGCCGAAAAACGCACGGCCCTTTTGTGAAGTTTGAACACTGTAACGTAGAAATGGATGTGTTATAATAAACGTAATACAACTGCGCGGGCTAAGTCCGGCAAAACAGCGATTTTGACAAAATGCGATATTTTTTTAAAAAATAACAAATGGTAAAGGAGGGACTATGGAACAAAAAGAAATCACCCAGGCAGGTCCCGTATTGGATGAAAAGGGCGTGATCCTGCCGGGCTATTCCCGCCGGGCGGTGTGCACCTATCGCCGGGCGGATATTCGCGCGCCCTTCTACCGCATCAAGGAGTGGGATTTCTACCAGGCTTCCGACGGGGAAAAGTGCATTCAGTTCACCTATGGGCACGCTTCGTATGCGGGCCAGGTGGGGGTCATGCTGTTTGATTTTCAAAAGGGCGAAATGATCGCGGACATCAGCCGCCTGCTGGCGCTGCCTTTCGGCCGGCTGCATCTGCCGGAGAGCGCAGAGACAGACAGCGATGTGAAATACGAAAAGAACGGCATGCTGCTGCGCTTCAAAACCGAAGGCGACACCCGGTACCTGTCCTTTGTAACCCAGGAGTTCGAGGCGGAATTGACGCTGATGCGCAAAAATCCGAACTCCATTGTGGTGAACATTCCCTTTGCCGGGCAGCCCACATCTTTTTATTACAACCAGAAAATCAACTGCATGTCCGCCTGCGGATACGCGAAATACAAGGGCAAAACCTATTATTTCGGCCAGGATGCCTTCGGCCTTCTGGACTGGGGGCGGGGCGTTTGGCCCTTCCACAACGAATGGTACTGGTCCAACGGCACCGGCCTTCTGGGCGACAAGCTATTCGGCTTCAACCTGGGCATGGGATTTGGAGATACCAGTGCCGCCACGGAAAACTGTCTGTTTTATGCGGGAGGATTTTCCAAGCTGGGACGGGTCCACTTTTTGCTGGACAAGACAGATTACATGCGCCCCTGGCTTTTGCGGGACGAAGAAGGCCGGCTGGATCTGACGCTGAAACCTTCCTACGACCGCACCACCCGCACAAAGGCGCTGTGGGTGAACAACTGCTGCCATCAGATGTTCGGCCGGTTCTACGGAACGGCCGTGTGGGAAGATGGCACGGTTTTGAACATCGACGGGCTGCCCGCCTTTGCGGAACACGCCGTCAACAACTGGTAAAAAAGCGCGGAGACCGATTTCGGTCTCCGCGCTTTTTCTGTGCGGGAATAAGGGGGCGCACCTTTGGAAATAATGAAAGGAAAAGAGCTGCAAAGGAGACGGTACCATGCAAATGGACAATCAGACCTACGACAAAATGCGCAAAAAGGCGTCCCCGCCCTCGCCGGTGGTGAAGGACTGCCTGTGGGCGTTTTTTGTGGGCGGCGCCATCTGTTGCCTGGGCGAAGGGCTGAACACGCTGTACCGCGGCCTGGGCCATACGCTCACCGATGCGGGCACCCTGACCAGCGCCACGCTGGTGGCGCTGTCCGGTATTTTTACGGCGCTTGGCTGGTATCAGAAGCTGGCGGCCCGGGCCGGAGCCGGTACGCTGGTGCCCATCACCGGGTTTGCCAACGCGGTGGTGTCCCCGGCCATCGAGTTCCGCAGCGAAGGGCTGGTGACCGGTGTGGGCGCCAAGATGTTTGTAATTGCCGGGCCGGTGATTGTGTACGGTATGCTGGCCAGCGTGGGCTGGGGCATTCTTTACCATTTTCTGCGGCCGTGGATCGGAGGTTGAGCACATGAAAAAAGGAGATACCATTCCCTTTGAAAAACTGCCCGGAACGGCGCATAAAACGCCGTATAAAAAGGGCCGAACCATTTCTTTTGACAAGCTGGGAGGCCGGACCAAGTGAGACGAAAAGGCGACACCGTGTTTTTTGAACGGCCGCCCCGCGCGGCCGCCTGGGCGGCGGTGGGCGGAAAGAAAGAGGGCGAGGGCCCGCTGGCCCAGACCTTTGACCTGCTGGTGTCCGACACCACCTGCGGGGAGAAAAGCTGGGAAAAGGCGGAGAGCGATTTTGCCCGCTACACCCTGGAAGCCGCACTGAAAAAAGGCGGCCTGAGCGCGGCGGAGCTGGACGGCGTGTTTGCCGGAGACCTGGAATGTCAGTGCACCGCTTCAGCCTACGCCATGCGCGGGTTTGACGTGCCCTATCTGGGGCTGTACGGCGCGTGCAGCACCATGGCCGAGGGTGTGGGGCTGGCGGCCTGCATGGTGGCGGGCGGCGCCATGCGCCGGGCTGCTGCCATGGCCTGCAGCCACTTCTGCGCGGCGGAACGGCAGTTCCGCACGCCGCTGATGTACGGCGGCAAGCGGACGCCCACCGCTCAGTGGACCGTGACCGGCGCCGGTGCGCTGGTACTGGATACCGGTCCCGGCGGACCCCGGGTGCGGGCCGTCACCTTCGGCCGGGTGCGGGATTACAATGTAACGGACATCAACAACATGGGCGCGGCCATGGCGCCCGCCGCCTGCGAAACCATCCTCAACTATCTGGCGGACACGGGCGCATCCCCGGAAGAGTTTGACGCCATCTACACCGGCGATTTGGGACTGGTGGGCAGCGAACTGCTGACCCAGCTGCTGGCCCGGGAGGGCGTACAGCTGCCCAATCACAAGGACTGCGGCCTGCTGGTGTACGATGTGGAAAACCAGAACGTGCAGGCGGGCGGTTCGGGCCCGGGGTGCAGCGCCGCGGTGCTGTGCGGTCACGTGCTGGGCGCACTGGCGGAAAACCGAATGCGGCGTGTGCTGTTTCTGTCCACGGGCGCTCTCATGAGCCAGACCACCTTCCTGCAGGGGGAGAGCATTCCCGGCATCGCCCATCTGCTGGAACTGGAAAGCGGGGAGGCGGCAACATGAATTTTGTGTGGGCGTTTGTGATCGGCGGGCTGATCTGTGTGGTGGGTCAGCTTTTGATGGATTACACCGGCATGACACCGGCGCGCATTTTAGTCGCCTATGTGGTGGCGGGGGTGGTGCTGTCGGCCCTGGGCTGGTATGACCCTCTGGCGGAGTTCGCCGGGGCGGGAGCCACGGTTCCGCTGCTGGGGTTTGGGCATCTGCTGGCCCAGGGCGTGGTTGACGCGGTGGAGCAGCAGGGCCTTCTGGGGGCGCTGACCGGCGGATTCAGCGCTGCGGCCGGCGGCGTGACCGCCTCGCTGACCGTGGGCTTTCTTTTGAGCCTGGTGGCGAAAAGCCGGGACCAGAACTAAAAAACGAAAAGCCGCCGCCCAAACGGGCAGCGGCTTATCAAGTTCAATCATTCAGCAGCTTTGTTCGCAGCTTTGGCAAGGCGGGCAACTTTGCGGGAAGCGGTGTTCTTGTGCAGAACGCCTTTCGCAGCGGCCTTATCGATTGCGACGACAGCGGCTTTCACCTTTTCGTCTTTATCAGCAGCGCCGGTGGAAATGGCGGCGTCAGCCTTCTTGACGACTGTTTTCAGGTTGGACTTGATGGCCTTGTTGCGCATAGCCTCTTTCTTGGCCTGCACCACACGGTCTTTCTGAGATTTAATATTAGGCATCGTACCACCTCCTTAGTACCCATAACAGTGCACTTTATGATACCACTTTTTGCGCCGCAGCGCAAGTGTTTTTTGAAAAAAACTTTTGGAAAGAGCGCCCTTTTCCGGGCGCCGGAAAGGAAGGACTCCCCTATGGCCATGTATACGGATATTGCGGCGGAGATTTATCCGCCGGGCAAGGGCACTGTGCCCAACGGGGTGAAGATCTATACCGCCAGCGCGGCGGGCATCGGTTTGACCCGGGTGGACGTGGAGCGCGCGGGGCTGCGCAGGCCCCAGGGCCGCTACATCACCCTGGACATGCCTCAGTTTGCCGCCATTGACGATAAGAACGAGGCCTATGTGTGGGCCATTGCCAGCCAGCTGCGCACTTTGCTGCCCAAAGAGGGGCTGGTGCTGGTGGTCGGCGTGGGCAACCCCGGCGTCACCGCCGATGCCCTGGGCCCGGCCACCGCGGCCAAAGTGTTTGTGACCCGGCACATCTGCGAGGCGGCCCAGCTGCCCCCGGGCACGCGGCTGCGGCCGGTGGCAGCCTTTGCGCCCGGGGTGGAGGGCACCACCGGCATGGCCACGACCGAGCTTCTGCAGAGCATGGTCGGGCAGATGAAGCCCGCTGCCGTTCTGTGCGTGGACAGTCTGTGCACTTCCGATGCCCGGCGGCTGGGGTGCAGCGTGCAGCTGTCCACCGCAGGCCTTTCGCCCCAGAACGCCGCGCCTTTGACCCAGCAGACCCTGGGCGTGCCGGTGGTCGCGGTGGGGGTGCCCACGGTGATGGAGGCCGACAGCCTGCACACCGGCGGCCGACCCATGGTCATGACGCCCAAGGACATTGACGCCATCATCCGGCACGGCGCGTCGCTTTTGTCCCTGGCCATCAACAAGGCGCTGCAGCCCGCCTTCAGCGTGGGCGAGCTGACCTTCCTCACATCCTGATTCCGCGGCCCCCAAGGGGGCCGCTTTCTTTTGGAAAAAACCGGAAGGAAACAGAAGATTTTTAGAGTTTTTGACAAAATTGGAAGAAAAAATTCGTCAATTATCATGGTTTGTCAATTGCAATTTTTTTGCGAATCATTAAAATAGTAATAGAGTATCTATACAATGGGATTTTTATCTCTCACAGAAAAGGATTTTGCATGAAAATTGGGCTTGATATCGGCTCCACCACCATCAAGTGCGTGGTGCTGGACGAAAACGACAACTTGATTTATAAAGCTTACGAGCGGCATTACTCCCACATTGTGGAGAAAGCCGCCGAGGTGCTGGCACGGCTGGACAAGGAGATCTGCAAGGGCGAAAAGGCGCTTTTGTCCATCTCCGGCTCCGCGGGCATGGGTTTGGCCACGGCCTGCGACGTGCCCTTTGTGCAGGAGGTGTTTGCCACCCGCGTGGCGGCCAAGCGCTACGCGCCCGAAGCGGATGTGGTCATTGAGCTGGGCGGCGAGGACGCCAAGATTCTGTTTTTGACCCACGGCACCGAGGTGCGCATGAACGGCAGCTGCGCCGGCGGCACCGGCGCGTTCATCGACCAGATGGCCACGCTGCTGAAAATGACCCCCGATGAGATGAACGAGGCCGCGCAGCACGCGGAAAAGACTTACACCATCGCCAGCCGCTGCGGCGTGTTTGCAAAAAGCGACATTCAGCCCCTGCTGAACCAGGGCGCCAAGGCCAGCGACGTGGCCGCCAGCATCTTTTATGCGGTGGTGAACCAGACCATCGCCGGTCTGGCCCAGGGCCGGGTCATCGAGGGAAACGTGCTGTATCTGGGCGGCCCGCTGACCTTTTTGCCCCAGCTGAAAAAGAGCTTTGACAAAGTGCTGAAGCTGACGGGCACCTGCCCGGAAAACAGCCTTTATTATGTGGCGCTGGGCGCGGCGCTTTATTCGGACAAGGCGCTGAATCTGTCCGAAGTGGCCGACCGCCTGGAAAAATACAGCGCCACCGCCAGCTATGCCTTTGACCCGCCTTTGTTTGCAAACAAAGAGGAGTACGAGGCCTTCCGGACCCGCCACGCAAAGGCCAGCGTGCCCCGCAAGCCCTTCACCGGCGATGTGGGCAAAGTGTACATCGGCATTGACGCGGGTTCCACCACCGTGAAGGCGGCGGTCATTGACGAGGACGAGAACCTGCTGTTCACCAGCTACCAGCCCAACAGCGGCAACCCCATTCCCATCATCCGCAAGCTGCTTGTGGAGATTTACCGCGCTCATCCGGGCCTGGAGATCGGCAGCGTCACTGCCACGGGTTACGGCGAGGACATTGTGAAAAGCGCCTTCGGCGCGGACTACGGCGTGGTGGAAACGGTGGCGCATTTTACCGCGGCCAAACATTTCATGCCGGACGTGGATTTCGTCATCGACATCGGCGGCCAGGACATGAAGTGCTTTAAAATCGAGGACGGCGCCATCTCCAACATTTTCCTGAACGAGGCCTGTTCTTCGGGCTGCGGCAGCTTCTTGCAGACCTTTGCCCAGGCGCTGGGGTACGACGTGCCCGAGTTTGCCAAACTGGCCCTGTTCGCAGACCGGCCCGTGGATCTGGGCAGCCGATGCACGGTGTTCATGAACTCCAGCGTGAAGCAGGCCCAGAAGGACGGCGCATCCATTGAAAACATCTCTGCGGGACTTGCCATCAGCGTGGTGAAAAACGCGCTGTACAAGGTCATCCGCGCTTCCGGCCCCGAAGAGCTGGGCAAGAAGATCGTGGTGCAGGGCGGCACCTTCTACAACGAAGCGGTGCTGCGCGCCTTTGAGCAGGAGATGGGCGTGGAAGTCATCCGGCCGGACATCGCGGGCCTGATGGGCGCCTTCGGCGCGGCGCTGTACGGCAAAGCTAAGGGCCGCAAACAGTCCACCCTGCTGAGTCAGGATGAGCTGGAAAACTTCACCCAGGAAGTGCGCAACGTGCCCTGCGGGCTGTGCGGCAACAACTGTCAGCTGACCGTGAACCTGTTCCCGGGCGGCAAAAAATACATCAGCGGCAACCGGTGCGACCGGCCCGTGACCCATCGGGGCGCGGAGAATCCGCTGAACCTGTACGAGTACAAGCTGCGCCTTTTGGAGAGCTACAAGCCCGAACCCGGGCCCCGGGGCACCATCGGGCTGCCGCTGGCTTTGAATATGTACGAGCTGCTGTCCTTCTGGCACACCTTCTTCACAAAGCTGGGCTTCTCGGTGGTCAACAGCGGTGTGGCCAGCCGGAAAATGTATCTGGAAGGCCAGAGCACCATCCCCTCGGATACGGTGTGCTACCCGGCCAAGCTGGTGCACGGCCATATTCACCGGCTGAGCAAGATGGCCGTGAACGCCATCTTCTACCCCTGCATGACTTATAATGTAGACGAAGGCCTGGGCGACAACTGCTACAACTGCCCGGTGGTGGCGTATTACCCCGAAGTCATCGCGGCCAACTGCCACGAGATCAAGGACATGCGTTTTATCTATGATTACGTGGACATTCACCGCCGCAAGGACTTTGTGAAAAAGATCGGGGCCATTCTGGCCAAAACCTGGCCGGACATCACCCGGCCCGAGGTGTACGCGGCGGCCGAGGCGGCCTATGCCGAGTACGAGAGCCACATGGAGCAGGTGCGCACCAAAGCCACGGAGATCATTGCCAAGGCCCGCAGCGAGGGCCGTCAGATCATTGTGCTGGCAGGCCGGCCTTATCATGTGGACCCGGAGATCAACCACGGCATCGACAAGCTGATCTGCAGCCACGGAGCCGCGGTCATCACCGAGGACAGCATTTCGCATCTGGTGGAGAAGTTCCCCACCAGCATTCTCAATCAGTGGACCTATCACTCCCGCCTGTATGCGGCGGCCAAATACATCGCGGACCAGCCGGACATGAATCTGGTGCAGCTGGTGAGCTTCGGGTGCGGCGTGGACGCCATCACCACCGACGAGACCCGCGAGATTTTGCAGAGCGAAGGAAAACTGTACACCCAGATCAAGATCGATGAGATCGCCAACCTGGGCGCGGTGAACATTCGCCTGAGAAGTTTGTTCGCGGCGCTGGAGCAGTGAGCCCGGCGCTGAACCCCCAATTGCCCGAAGGAGGGGCAAAGCATGGAATATCAGTATCCCCGTTTTACACCGGAAATGAAGCAAACCCACACCATCCTGATGCCCAACATGGCGCCCATCCATTTTCAAATGATCGTGGAGGCCATGCGGGATGAGGGCTACAAAGTGGAGCTGCTGGACAACAGCGGCCATGATGTGGCGCAGGAGGGCCTGAAATACGTACATAACGACACCTGCTATCCGGCGCTGCTGGTCATCGGCCAGTTCATCAACGCGCTGAAAAGCGGCAAGTATGACCTGGACCACACGGCGCTGATCATCACCCAGACCGGCGGCGGATGCCGCGCCTCCAACTACATTCACCTGCTGCGCAAGGCGCTGGTGAAGGCGGGCTTTCCCCAGGTGCCGGTGGCCAGCCTGAACTTTTCGGGTCTGGAGAAGGACAGCGGCTTCCAGCTGACCCTGCCTCTGGTGCGCAAGGTGCTGGCGGCGGTGTTCTACGGCGATGAATTGATGAGCCTGGCCAACCAGACCCGCCCCTACGAGAATCAGGCCGGCAGCGCGGACGCTTTGGTGAACAGCTGGATTCGGGAAATTTCCGCTCAGTTTGACCAAAAGCGCGGCGTGAGCCTTTCGGACATGACGGCCAACTTCAACGCCATCGCTCGGGATTTCTCTCAGCTGGACCTGACCTACAGCCCCAAGGTGAAGGTGGGTGTAGTGGGCGAGATCTACGTGAAATATTCGCCTCTGGGCAACAACCATCTGGAAGAGTTTTTGCACAGCGAGGACTGCGAGGTCAACCTGCCGGGCCTGATGGGCTTTGTGCAGTACTGCATTGCCAACACCTCCATCACCATCCGCCTGTACGGCGGAAACCGTCTGGTGGCCCTGGGTGCGGACGCTTTGATGAAATGGCTGACAAAGCGCGAGCAGCGCATGATCGACGCCATCGCCCGGTATCCCCAGTTCCATGCGCCCACGCTGTTTGAGCACACCATGAAACTGGCCGAGGGTGTGATCGGTTACGGCAACAAGATGGGCGAGGGCTGGCTGCTGACTTCGGAAATGATGGAACTGCAGAAGACGGGCTTCGAGAACATCGTGTGCGCGCAGCCCTTCGGCTGTCTGCCCAACCACATCTGCGGCAAGGGCATGATCAACAAGATCCGCACCATCTATCCCAACGCCAACATCACCCCCATCGACTACGACCCCAGTGCCACCCGGGTCAACCAGGAAAACCGCATCAAGCTGATGCTCAGCGTGGCGCGGGAGCGGCTGGGCGGCCAGAACGGCGGCTCGGGCACACCGCAGCCGGTGTATGGGGACGTCAAGGTCCCCAGCGTGAAAGTGCCGGGGCTGTCCCCTGCGTTCGCGGAAAACTGAACATAAAAAACAGGCGCTCAGCGGATCGCCTGTTTTTGTTTTTCACAGAAGACCTTCCAGATGCTGCATCAAAAGGCTGACGCAGGTGATGCCCGCCCAGCAGCAGGCGCCCATGAGAATGGGCTTGCCGCCGGTCTTCACCAGCTTCACCAGATCGGTGTTCAGGCCGATGGCGGCCATGGCCAGAATGATGAAGAACTTGGACAGCTCCTTGAAGGGCTGGAACAAAGCGGGGTCCGCCCCGGCCAGAGTAGCCACAGTGGTGATGATGGAAGCAAGTACGAAGAACAGAATAAAGAAGGGGAAAATCTTTTTCAGATCAAAGGACCCGTTGGACACGCTGCCGCCCCGTTTGACCTGCCAGGTGCGCCAGAAGGCCAGCGCCAGGGTGATGGGAATGATGGCCAGCGTGCGGGTCAGCTTTACAATGGTGGCGTACTCCAGCACTGCGCCGCCCGTGCCGTGCAGGGTGTCCCAGGTGGCGGCCGCCGCCGTCACGGACGAGGTGTCGTTGATGGCCGTGCCAGCGAACAGACCGAACCCGTCATTGCTCATGCCCAGCAGACCGCCCAGCGTGGGGAAGAACAGCGCTGCCAGAATGTTGAACAGAAAGATGACCGAGATGGACTGGGCAATCTCCTCATCGTCCGCGCCGATCACCGGCGCGGTGGCGGCGATGGCGGACCCGCCGCAGATGGAAGAACCCACGCCTACCAGCACCGAGATATTACTGGGCATGGACAGCCGCTTGCGAAGCAGAAACGAGATCAGCAAAGAAACCGTGATGGTGGAGCAGATGATGGGCAGAGACAAAAGTCCCACTTTGGCGATTTGAGACAGGTTCAGCCCAAAGCCCAGCAGAATCACTGCATATTGCAGAATTTTTTTGCTTGTGAAGGCGATGCCGGGCTGAAAGGGAGCTTTCTGGCCCAGCACCAGCGCCACCAGCATACCCGCCAGAATGGCGAACACCGGTCCGCCCACCACGGGGAACGCATGTCCCAAAAACCAGCTGGGCACCGCCAGTACCAGGCAAAGGCCCAGACCGGGCAGAATTTTTTTCACAGTTTCCATTTGCACACACTCTTTTCCGACGTATTTTTTTGAGCCGCTCTTGATTATACTCCCCCTCAGCGATAAAATAAAATGAAGATTTGTAATGGAACCATAACACAGACGAATGGATGGTGCTGTATGCTGGACCCGCGCTGGATCACGTTTTTAACCGTTTGCGAAACCATGAACTACACCCGGGCCGCCCGGCAGCTGTGCCTGACCCAGCCGGCGGTGACCCATCACATTCAATATCTGGAAGAACATTACGGGTGCCGGTTATTTGTCTACGAGGGGAAGGTCCTGCGTTTGACCGAGGCGGGGCTGCGCCTGCGGGAATTGGCCCGCTCCATGGCGTACAACGACCGCAAAATCGAGCAGGCCATGGCCACTCCGGAGCCGGTGTCTCTGCGGGTGGGTGCGTCCAAGACCATCGGAGAATATGTGATTGCCCCCAAAGCGGCACGTTTTCTGAAAGAACATCCGGGTGCGGATTTTTCCCTTTTGGTGGACAATACCCAAGTGCTTCTGCGGGCGCTGGAAGCGGGAAAGCTGGACTTCGTGCTGGTGGAAGGCTTTTTCGAGCGCAGCCGGTACGAGACGCGATTGTACCGCCGGGAAGAATTCTTCGGCGTCTGTGCGCCGGAGCACCGGTTTGCAAACCGGATTGTGTCGGTGGAAGAGCTGGAACAGGAGCGTCTGTTGCTGCGGGAGACCGGCTCGGGCACCCGGGCTATTTTTGAAGAGGGCCTGCGCCGTCAGAACCGCACTCTGCGCAGTTTTCAGCGGGTGACGACCATCAGCGATTTTGCGGTCATCAAATCTCTGGCAGCAGAGGGGCTGGGCGTTTCCTTCCTGTACGCGCCTGTGGTGGCGCAGGAGCTGACCCAGGGGACTCTGGCGCGCTTTGAGCTGGCGGATGTGCCCATGAGCGGGGCGTTTTATTTCGCCTGCCTGAAAAACAACCTGTTTGCCGATGCCTGGAACGATTGGCTGAAGTGATTTTCGCCCTTGCGCAGAGCAGGGGGACGTGATAGAATAAATACAAATTTTAGAATCTGTCTTTATTTTGGGAGGAAAGCGATGCCCAAGGTCGCGTATTCAGAAGAGGAAAAAGAGCGCATCCGCACGGCGCTGGTTCAGGCGGGGCTGGCGCGCATGGCAAAACAGGGGATGCGCCACACCACCGTGGAGCAGATCTACCGGGATGTGGGCATTTCCCGCACATTCTTTTACTCGTTTTTTTCCACCAAGGAAGATCTGGTGGTGGAGTCGCTGTATCTGCAGCAGCCCCGGATTCTGGCCTATGCCCGGCAGCTGATGGATGATCCTTCGCTCACCTGGCGCCAGGCGGTGCATCGGTTTTTGTTCGATTGCTGTCATGGCGAGACAAGTGGCATTGCGGTGCTGACGGTGGAAGAGCAGCAGCTGATCTTCAAACGTCTTTCTGACCAGAGCAAGCAGCTGTTCCGGCAGCGGCAAGCCCGTCTGTTCGGAGAGCTGTTGCAGTGCTTCGGCGTGCGGCCGGATCAGGAGAGAATCCAGCTGTTCACCAATGTGAGCCTGACGGCCATAGTGGTGCGCCGGGCCATCCCGGAAACGCTGCCTCTGTTTGTGCCCCAGGCAGCTGACGCCACCATCGAATTTCAAATCAACGCCATCGTGGATTGGATGGAGAAGCTGCGCGGCTGAACCCAAGCCCGAACAAAACGTTCGGGCTGCTTTTAAACTCAAAATAAATACAAATTTCTAAAATTGTCTTTATTAAACAACAGGGAGGAACAAGTACATGGGTATTTTCAGCAAGCTTTTTAAGGGTCCGCAGATCGACATGGAAAAAAGCAATGCCAACGCGCAGAAAATGCGCACGCTGTTCAACAGCGCGGTGGAAAACGGCGACGATTACCGGTTGATTTTCGGCTACACTGAGGATGTGGCCTGGTTCAACTATGGGTTTGTCCACGGAAGCAAAACCAAAATCGGCAATTTGATTGTGGGCTGGAACGAGGCCACTGAAACCATCGTGGTGGTGCCCACTGTACCGGATCTGTCGGGCTACGGCACGGCCACAACCTACCGCCGCAGCGAAATTTTGAAGGCTTACCGGAACAAGTACCCCACCGATGCCTTCATCATCTATCCGGACCGCAAAGGATACATCGGCATCAATGCGTATGATTGGCTGGAAGATGAAAAACTGTACGTGTATGTGGAGCAGGAAAAAGAGTTGGCGGCCTTTACCGACTTCTTCATGAATCGCTTTGCCAAAAAGTAAAACAGACATCCCCGGGACGATTCTCCCGGGGTGTTTTTTTGGGGGGGGAAATGCGGCGGCCAAAAGCATTTTTTCGGTTGGCGGAATTCTCTGAAACAGCTTTTATACAAATAGGAAAATGTAAGATAAAAATACAAATTGTCATAATATGAAGATTTTGCTTGACTTTGACGCAGCGTCAATGGTTACACTGTAGGAGAAGGGAGGGAACACGCCATGGAATATTCCATTGGGGAATTGTCGCGCCTGTCCGGGGTGACCACCCGCACTCTGCGCTGGTACGACAAAATCGGTTTGCTGAAGCCCTACCGTGTGACCCAAAGCGGCTACCGCTGCTACGGCCCGGCTCAAGTGGACCGCCTGCAGGACATTCTCTACTATCGTGCTCTCGGGGTGGAGCTGGCACAGATTCGGGAATGTCTGGATGACCCCGCCTTCGACCGCGCGGCTGTGCTGCGCAGCCATCTGGCTGTATTGCAGGCGCGCAGAGAGGAACTGGAAACACTCATCCGGTCGGTGGAACAGACCCTCGACTGTGAGGAAAGGAAGGAATGTATGAGCGACCAGGCAAAATTTGCTGCTTTCAAAAAGAAGGCGGTGGAGGAAAACGAGAAAGCCTACGGAAACGAAATCCGTCAAAAATACGGCGACAAGGCGGTGGACACGGCCAACGCAAACTGGATGGGGCTGACGCAGGAACAATATCAGGCGTGGACAGCCCTGGACGCAGAGCTGCGGCAGCGGCTGGAGTGCTCTGTGCGCCAAGGTTTGACTCCGGACAGCGAGGAGGGCCGGGCCGTGTATGAGATGCACCGCCGCTGGCTGGCCACGACGGATAAGAAGCTGACCGCGGCCAAACACAAGGGCATCGCTCAGCTGTATGTGTTGGACGAGCGCTTTACGGCTTATTATGACAAAGAGGTCCCCGGCTGCGCCCGCTTTTTGCGGGATGCCGTGGAATGCTGGGCGAAGTGATCGCTTTTCGCTGATCGAGAAATAAAAAACACCGTCCTCTGCCAATCAGAGCAGAGGACGGTGTTTTTGTTTGGAGAAAGGGAAAGCTTCCGCTAAATCAGGTTTTGGATGCTTTTTTGTTTTTGAAATGTTTGTAGATTGCCATACCGATGCTTCCGAATGCGATGATCAGGAAGAACAGAGAAATCGGGCTGGTCAGGAAGGGCATGAAACTGCCACTGCTGAACATCAGTGCGGCGCGGAAGTTCTTTTCCGCCATGGGGCCGACGATGAATCCGATGATAAAGGGCTGGAACTGCATTCCCCACTTTTTCATCAAGAAGCCCAGAACACCAAAAATGAAGATGGTGATCACGTCAAACAGACGATGGTTCAGGCCATAAGCGCCCAGAATGCACATGAAAATAATGATGGGGAACAACATGGTTTTGGGAATCCGAAGCAGCTGTACAAATCCCCGAATGGAGAGGAATTCAGCCACGAGCATGAAGATGTTGGCGATGATCAGCGCCAGGAAAATGAAGTACACGATGTCGGCATGATCGGTGAACATCAGGGGCCCTGGCTGGACGCCCTTCATAGTGAACGCGCCGATCAGAATGGCAGTGACTGCATCACCCGGAATGCCCAGTGAGAGCATGGGGATCATGGCGCCGCCGATGGCCGCGTTGTTGGCTGTTTCAGAAGCAACAACACCTGCGTTGATGCCGGTGCCGAATTGTTCCGGATGACGAGAGGTCTTTTTGGCTGTGTTATAACTTACGATACTTGCCAGAGATCCGCCAATTCCCGGAAGAATACCGATCAGCGTGCCAATCACACTGGAGCGCAGGAAGTTGACCTTTTCTGCCCAGAATTCCTGCAATGAAAAACCAAAACCCTTGATTTTGTAGGTGGAAACGGTCATGTTTTCCGGTGTGCGGCTGCGGTTCCAGGCGAGAATAAACAGTTCTGATACGGCAAAAATTCCCACCATCACTGCCACATCGTTGAAGCCGCCGGTCAAGTCGGTGATTCCAAAATGAAAACGGGGCATGGCATCGATGGGGTCTGTGCCGACCATGGCTGTCAGAATGCCGATGAGTCCCGACGCGATGTTCTTGGCCACATTGGTGCTGGACATGGTGATGATCATGGTCAGCGCAAAGAAACACAGCGAAAAATATTCAAAGCTTCCGAATTGAATGGCCAGACTGGCCAGCAGCGGAGAGATGAAGATCAGGGCGATGATGCTGAACGCGCCGCCCAGAAACGAGAAAACGATGCCGAGTCCCATGGCTTTGCCGGCCTGTCCTTTCCGGGCCATGGGATGCCCGTCAAAACAGGTTGCGATGGAAGCCGCCGTGCCCGGCACATTCAATAGAATGGCCGAAATCAGTCCGCCGGAGAATCCGCCGATGTAAAGGCCAATCAGAAGGGCCAGACCGGGGAACATATCCATCTTAAAGGTCAGCGGCAGGCAAAGCGCAATTGCCATTGTGGTCGACAAACCGGGGATTGCGCCGAAGATAATGCCAATGACAACGCCGACCAGGGTGAGCACCAGAATAAAAGGCGAGATTTCGCCCAGTGCGGTTAAAAAGTTTGCAATCATATTCGCTCCTCCTGATTACAGCGACGGGTAAAGCGGCAGCCGGATTCCGAACCCGTAGCGGAACAAGTAAGAGAACAACAGGCTCAGAACCACTGCAAGCAAAATCTTCTTCCAGAGAGTTTTCCGGCTTGCCTCCTGCGGGTCCAAAAGCAGGAACATAGTGGTGAGAAAAACGATTCCCACCAAAATGGCGCCCACTGTTTTCAGCAGCAAGATTCCGGCCAGCGTTACGGCAATGCAAATCAGCAGTCCGGAATAAGAGCCGGAATCTTCCTGCTCGGAGTCAGGCTGACGCAGGCCGGAAATTAAAACAAACACACCGATGATTGCCATAAACAGGATGAAGATGCGGGGATACGTTGTGGCACTGATGACCGAAAGGTCCCCGCTGGTGGTTTGCTGAATGTCGAACGAACCGTAAAAGAAGACGGCGGCCAGCAGCAGATAGAACAGCCCGGGCATTGCTTTTTGCAGTTGTCTCATGATAAAGCCTCCTCTCTTTTACCGGATGCCCCTTTGCAGGAGCATGTCACGCCCCTTGAACAGCATGGCCGGATCGTGCAGGCTGCCGATGTAATCGTACTCCACGGCGGGCAAGCCCACAAATTCGCCGTTTTGCAAAAAGTTCAAATCCGGGCCGTACAGCTCGGCCGCCAGTTTTTTCTTCAGATCGCACAGCAGCGGCGCATAGTCCGGATCGGCGGAGACATCGTGCATTTCCCCGGGGTCCTTTTGCAGATCAAACAGCTGAAAAACATTTCCGACGGGATAATAAATCAGCTTGGCTGTTTTGGTGCGGATCATACGGGTGGCACGGTTGTTGTCATACAGTTCGCCGTACACATATTCCCGGTGACTGGGCTCCGTCAGGGATTCGCCGGTCACGGTTGAAGGCACTTCCACGCCTGCCATTTTCAGAAGCGTGGGCATAACATCCCGCAGTTCTACAAGCCGGTCGTCCACAACACCGCAAGGCATATCGCTTCCGGCGGGCGGCGAGAGAATGAACGGAACCTTGATGGAGTCCTCGTACATGACGTTTTTCATATAGAGGTTGTGATTGCCAAGCATATCTCCATGATCGGAGACAAACAGGATGATGGTGTTCTCCAGCAGGCCCTGCTCCCGGAGCGTTCCGATTACCAGCCGCAGCTGATGGTCGATGTAAGTACAGGCTGCATAATAAGCCTTGCGGGCAATGTCGCTGGTGCGTTTGGTGATCTCCGGATAAACGTTTTTGGCGTAGCGATAGGCATAGGGAAGTTTGGTTTCGTCTTTGGCCCAGTCGCCGCAGCGGGGTGCTTCCAGTTCAACGTCGTCGTACATGTTCAGATAATCTTCCGGCGGCACCAGAGGCGGATGCGGTCCGATGTAGGACAGATACCAGAAAGCCGGGCGAGTGGGATCACGGCGCAGAATGGTTTCGCACATCTGGCGTGTGGCCCAGTTGGTGGGGTGCATCTCCTCCGGCAGATGGAACGGGCGGGTGAAATAGTTGTTGTTGCACATGGCGTGGGCCATCTCCAGCCCGCCGTAACCGTTGTGCAGCAGGAAACGCTCGTAATCGTCCTGCTGCATGCCGGGCTTGTGTCGACCTTCCTCGTTCAGGATGACATCGTCAAAACCAATGCGGTCCCGCTGAGGAAATACGTGCAGTTTGCCGACGGCGAAGGTCTGATAGCCGTTGTCGGAAAAGACCTGAGCCAGGGTGGGCAAATCCTCCGGCATGGGAAGTTCCTCATTGAAATTCCGGTCTCCGTGAAGGCGGGCTTCTACCCCAAGCATTAGCTCCCTGCGTGCAGGTATGCAGACAGGCGTGGTGCTGATGGCGTTGGTGTAGCGAATGCCGGATCGTGCCAGTGCGTCCAGGCTGGGTGTCAGAATTTCAGAATTTCCTGCGCAACCCAGATAATTGCCGCCCCACTGATCTGCGCTGATCAGCAGAACATTTTTTCGGCGGTCCATACGATTATGCCCCTTTCAGCTGGTCTGCATATTTTTCATATTCCGCGGACAGTTCCTTCAGATATTCCAAGGAGTCTTCCGGAGACATGTATTTGGGTTCCACATAGAACTTTGCAAAGGCTTCCTGACACTCCGGATTGGCGATCGCCTGCTCCAGTGCAGAGGCAAAGGTGTTCACAATTTCCGGATCGGTCTCAGGCGGGAAGGCTACATAGAAAACTTTTTCCAGGGTGATGTCGATGCCCTGCTCGGGGAAGGTGGGAATATCCTCAAAGAACGGATTGCGCTCGGGCGCCATGATGCCCAGGCAGATAAAGTCATTGGTCTGGCAGTACTGCTCGATCTGGCTGTACTGGGTGAAATAAATGTCGATGCGGTCCGCCAGCATTTCAGTAACGCGCTCCGATGCGTTTTGAACCACTACGTATTTGAAGTTTGCGCCCAAGGCATCTTCCAGCTGCAGGCAGGCCAGATGTGCGTAGGACCCCGGCGCAATGGCGGCGATGATCTCTTCACCGCTACGGGCGCGTTCGAAGAAGTCTTCCCGGTCTTTGAATTTGTGCCCGTTGGCTACGATACAGGAAGTGGTGTCCACCACAGGGGTGCTGACAATGGTAAAGTCATCGGTCAGAGAAAGATCGGTGATGCCGGAGATCTCATTCAAAATATAAGAGGCGTGGAAGAACACGGCGTTGTAACCGTCATTGTCTGCGTTGTGTACATCGCGGCAGGCGATGGTACCGGACCCGTCGCCATTGTTGGTGATTGCTACACTGACACCCAGGGGCTCTTCCATGTACTGGGCGAGAATTCGTGCGTATGTGTCCGTATCACCGCCGGCGCCGGCGGCTACAGACAGCGTGATGTCGCCGGAAGGGTATTTTTCTTCTGCAGCGCATCCGGATGCGAGAACCGCAGTTATAAGAGCACTCAGAGCAATGCACGCCAGCTTTTTAAATCGAATTTTTTTCATTTTAAATCCTCCTCCATGTGTTAAAATGTAAAAAAATGAACCAAAAACCTGCCTTGTCTTGTTCTAGTTGTTATTATATGCTAGTATTTAGATGTCTTCAATGAAAATAATTGTGCGATTTTTTCGAAAAAATTTCGAAAGGGGCCGGTCCGGGTGCTTAATTTTCTGTTCCAGATCAAGCAGTATTACAGCGCGCTTTCCTACAGCGAAAAGATTTTTGCCGACTTTGCCTTGAAAAATCAGGCGCAGATGATCCAGATGTCTATTACCGAAGCGGCGGAGTTTCTGGGAATCGCGCCCTCTACAGTAATCTGTGCCTGTAAAAAATTGGGCTTTTCCGGCTTTCGGGATTTCAAGCTGTCTGCAGCTTCCGCGCCCAACAACTCACTGCTCTCTCACTGGCAGGATGTCCCCGGGGCGGGTACCAGTGACCAGATTTACTGCCAGGTGGTTCAGAGCAACATCGCGCTGCTGAACGAATCGTTGAAATGCCTGTCTGCGGAGAAGCTGGAGCAGGCAGCCAAGCTTTTGTGCCATGCCCGTGTCATTTACATCATTGGAGAGAGCACCTCGGCGCTCCTGGCGCAAGAGGCATACGATTATCTGATTCGGCTTGGGCTGCGCTGCAGTTACGCCCCTGAATCGCAGCAGCGCATTCTGCAGGCAAACTGCGTGGATGAAAAAGATGCTGCAATTTTGGTCAGCCAATCCGGCGTCAATCAGAAAATTTTGAAAATTGCGCACACCCTACGGGAAAGAAAGTGCCCGATTGTGGGCATCTCCAATTTTGCGGGTACAGAACTATCCACTTTGTCCGACATTTATCTGGCTCCGCTGGAGGCGCCCAGCGAGATGCACGAAAACAATTTTACTCTGCGCATTCCGATTCTTTGTGTTATTGAAGCACTTTTTTATGCTGTGCGCAGCAGTGACCCGGAGCGTTGCGAGGGAAAACTGGGGTACAATATGGGTCTGGTGCACGAAGATGTATTCGGAAAAAAGCTGTGAACGAAAGAGAACGACGCGGCTTGCTTTTTGCGGTAAATGGAATATAATGTGGTGGTAGATGCACGCCATCAAACATCCGGCCTGCCGGGAAGATCTTTCTGAAAGAGAGAATGGTGTCCGAACCGAACCTGCCTTGGACCTGTTCTTTTCTATGAACGATTTTTGTGAAAGGCAAGGTGCTTGATAATGGAACTTATCAGTCAAAAAATGCGCAGAATGGCTCCTGAAATGGACCCGCTCCGTCTGGGGACTGGTTGGAAGCCGGAAGATTTGGAGAAACCGCAGATTCTCGTGGAGAGTACTTTCGGAGACAGCCATCCGGGCAGCGGACATTTGGACAAGCTGGTAGAGGCTGCATGCCGGGGTATTTCGGATGCCGGAGGGCATGGGGCGCGGTATTTTTGCACAGATATCTGTGATGGTGAAAGCCAGGGAACCGATGGGATCAACTACAGTCTGGCAAGCCGTGAAATGATCGCCAATATGATCGAAATCCACGCGAATGCCACACCTTTTGACGGTGCGGTTTACATTGCCAGCTGCGACAAAGGCATGCCTGCGAATCTCATTGGGCAGGCGCGGGTGAATGTTCCCAGTGTGGTGGTCACAGGGGGAACCATGAGCGCCGGCCCGAATCTGCTTACGCTGGAACAGTTGGGCATGTACAGCGCCAAATATGAGCGCGGCGAGATCGACCGGGAAACACTGGACTGGGCAAAGCAGAACGCATGTCCCAGCTGCGGTGCGTGCAGTTTTATCGGAACGGCGTCTACCATGCAGATCATGGCCGAGGCACTGGGCCTTGCGCTGCCCGGAAGCGCGCTGCTTCCGGCTACAAGCCCGGATCTGCTGGAATGCGCATATCGTGCCGGGAGACAGTCGGTTCAGCTGGCTCTGCAGGGGATGACACCCTCGTCGATTGTGACGCAGGACAGCTTTGAAAATGCCATATTAGTTCACGCAGCCATTTCCGGCTCCACAAACGCCCTGTTGCATTTACCTGCAATCGCGCACGAATATGGCATTGAGATTGACGGCGATACGTTTGATCGGCTGCACCGGGGAGCAAAATATCTGCTGGATGTGCGCCCGGCCGGGCGCTGGCCGGCGGAGTTCTTTTACTATGCCGGCGGTGTACCTGCTGTCATGGAGGAAATAAGGAACGTACTGCATCTGGACGCGATGACCGTCACCGGTAAGACGCTGGGAGAAAATCTGGCACAGCTGAAGGAGAATGGCTTCTATGAACGCTGTCAGAAATGGTTGGATGAGGCGAATCGTAAATATGGTATGCATATTTCCCGTCATGACATCATCCGCCGGGCGGAAAAACCTCTGGGAAGTGATGGCTCGGTTTCGGTACTGAAAGGAAATCTTGCTCCGGAAGGATGCGTGATCAAACACACCGCCTGTCCCAAAGAGATGCTTCATGCGGTTCTGCGCGCGCGCCCCTTTGACAGTGAAGAAGAATGTTTGGATGCGGTTTTGCACCACAGAGTGCAAAAAGGGGACGCGGTGCTTATCCGTTATGAGGGCCCGCAGGGAAGCGGAATGCCCGAAATGTTTTACACCAGTGAGGCGATCAGCTCCGATGCGGAGTTGGGCCGTTCGATTGCCCTGATTACCGACGGCCGCTTTTCCGGTGCGTCCACCGGGCCGGTGATCGGTCACTGCAGTCCCGAAGCGCAGGCGGGCGGCCCCATTGCCCTGGTCGAGGAAGGAGATTTGATTGAGATCGATGTTCCCGGCCGTGTGCTGGCTATCGTTGGCATTGCCGGAGAGCGCAGATCTTCTGAAGAAATCGAGGAGGTCCTGGCAGAGCGTCGTAGAAGATGGGCGGCGAAGCCGCGCCGGTACAAGCGCGGCACACTGCGACTGTTTGCGGAACATGCAGTTAGCCCCATGAAGGGAGCTTATCTGGATTTTAATGCTTGATTGCGCCGCGCGACTCGGAATATGTAAAAGGCCCGCGAAGTCGGATAACTTCGCGGGCCTTTTTGTGGTGCGGCTGAACGTTTTGTGAAGTAAGGGTCATTGCACTTGAAGAGAAGGCATAGTCATTGAAATAAAAAAGACCATCCTGCGCAGTGCGCAGGATGGTCAACCGCATTTTCCTTAGAAGAACGAATGGTTCGTCTAAGGGAAGATTGGTGCGCCCGACTGGATTCGAACCAGCGGCCTTCCGGGTCGGAGCCGAACGCTCTATCCAACTGAGCTACGGACGCATTTTTCTGAGTGCAACAATTATATTAACACATTTCCCCTCGTTTGAAAAGCCTTTTTCCAAAAGAAAAAAGAAAGCGCGCTTTTTTGCGCGCTTTCTTCTTTTCATTTATACACGGGCCAGCAGCGGATGCAGTGTCTTGCTCAGGACACCCACGACCACAAAACCGACCACGGCTTCCAGAACGCCCTGCACGCCTACGAACAGCACCACGAACATCAGGGGGTTCGCAGCACCCAGTGTCTGCACCATTCCCTGGATGAAATCTGTCTGGTAGAAGAACAGAACCAGTGCGCTCATAAAGAACACCGTGTTCAACACAGGACCGGCCAGGGATGCGGCACCGAAAGACAGCCAATGGCGGCCGCCTGCTTTCTGCTCCGCGGCGAAAATGCCCTTGAATACCAATCCGGCCAGCCAGCCGGCCAAAATGCGGGTGGGCACGCACACCAGGAAGGTGAACACCGGGTTGATGGACAAAAGTACATCTCCGAAGCCGCTGATGCTGAAGCAGGTGGCAAAACTGGTCAGGCCGAAGATGCCGCCCAGAATCGCGCCTGCGGCAGGTCCCAGCAGGATGGCGCCCAGAGTCACGGGAACCATCAGGAACGTGATCTCCAGGGCGAACACGCGTAGATAACCCAGCGGCGTATAAGCCATAACCAGTTCGATGGCTGCCAGAAGAGACAGCTGTACAAGGTAGCGGACGTTTGTTTGCTTTTTCATTTTTTTCTCCTTACTGCCGTTCCGCCCAAAGCGGATACAGCGTAACCTTATTTATGCACACACCGCCTGTTGCGGGCGGTGGGAACACCTATTTCGCGTTTTTGCAGTACAGACGGTACAAACCGTCCAGCACCAGATTTTCATGATAATGGATGGCGTGGCTGCAGTGGGGGAGAATTGCCGGAGCAATCTCGCCGGTTGCTACACAGAACAGATCTCGGCAGGAAAGTGCATCTGCGAATCGGTCCAGCATTCCGTCCAGCATGCTGGCGGTTCCCAGAATGGCGCCGGCCTGCATGCAGGCTGTGGAGTTGGTCCCCAGCACGCCGCATTTGGGGGCAGTCAGATCGATTTGGGGAAGCTGAGCGGTGCGAATGCTCAGTGCATCCATTCCCATACGCACACCCGGCAGAATGGTGCCGCCCCGCATGGCCCCTTTTTCGTCCAGAGCAATCATGGTGGTGGCAGTATCAAAAGAAACGACCACACAGGGGTGCGGGTAGGCGGCGAGAACCTCCACTGCGCAGCACACCAGTTCACTGCCCAGCTGCGAGGGATCATCCATACGGATGGAAAGTCCGGTTTTCAGTCCGGGCCCGACACTGTAGATGCGCCCTTTGTACAAGTGGGCCAGCGCATGGCGTATGCAGCTCAGCAGAGAAGGCACTACACAGGAAAAGATGACGCCGGTGATATCTGCCGGTGTTCGTCCATACAGAGCCAGCACAGACTGCATCTGTACCGCGTATTCATCCGAGGTTTTCGAAAGATTGGTATGGAGAGAGGCATAGAAGGTCTGCCGCCCATCTTCATAGGCGCCCAAAAGCACTGAAGTGTTACTCACATTGACGGTCAGAATCATGGCTTCGCCTCCAATCCTTATATATAGTAATATATAGAGAGACAGAAAACAAGATAAAATTAAAAAAGCCAAAAAAAGGTGTTGACAAAGGTAGAAGGAGTGTGGTAATATAGCAGAGCTGTCCC